>Ga0335069_10004561_pt1 | contig 20453 bp, 11 predicted proteins | sample Lox_Sample_11_FD_206714 | JGI IMG/M metagenome (GOLD analysis project Ga0335069, IMG submission 206714) | Soil microbial communities from Loxahatchee National Wildlife Refuge, Florida, United States - Lox_Sample_1.1 | ecosystem: Environmental > Terrestrial > Soil > Wetlands | place: USA... | reverse complement strand
CCACACGATGGGTGAGCGTGACGCGGCCGACCGCAGCGGGATCCTCCCACTCGACGTTGAGCAGTTGGACGTCGTAGCCGGGAACCATGACGAGTTGCGCGCGCGCCGCGCCCGGGGCGTCGTAATCTGTACTGATGAGACGCTGATAGCTGCTCGAGGCACTCATCGGCACTGGCAACCATAGCTGCGTACGTCCCAAGGGCGAGGCAACCTCAACCGATGCGACGAGTTCGAATGTGCGCCAGTCTGGCGGCAGTGGTGCATCGCTGTTCGGAAATCCTGCAGCGGCGACCGGGACTGCAGCCGAGAGCATTAGAAATTCGCGGCGTCTCATCCCATTCACCTCCCGGGCGACAGGGTGTTCATTGTCGCGCAAGCTATTTGCTTCGTCACGCTACCGCCGGAGGCAATTCGGGAGGTCCCGATGTGGCGGTATAACGATCTGCGAGCAGACCGACAGACCCGTCGGCCGCGGTCGGGTGTTCCCAGTCAATCGTTGGTTGATGCAACCGGGTGCGGCTGCACCCGGGTAAGCTACCACCGCGCTGAGGATGGGGCTCCGGAGCGCCGCCGTGTGGCTGGAGCACGCTCTCACAACGAATCTCGCGCGAGATCGTCGCAGCCCATGTTTCGCGGGGCCGCCGCGAGGGTAACCGGCGCCGCGGATTGGCGTGTCACTCCTGACAGCTCAAGTACTTGCGCGAATGGCCACGCTGCGACCTGGGGAGCCATCAAGTACTTGCGTAATTGGCGCCGACGGATCCGCACCGGCTCTCCCAAACCACACCCGGCGCAGCGTCGTCCGCTGACTGCCGGCAGGCCGGTGGTCCGTGTCAGGTTTTTTTACAGCGACGGTGCGGCGCAACCCGGTACGGTTGCAAGAGCGCGGTCCTTGCGCCAATACTGCCTGCACAAAAATACGGCGCAGGTGGCCCGCATGTCTGCTACCCGAGCTTCTCCCATTCCATTGCTGTCAGCTGCCATCCTGCTCAGCTCCCAGGTGCAGGCGGCGGACTCCGCTGTCTACTCACTTTGCGGTGGTGGATCGTGGAGTGCCGATAACTGTTGGTTCAACACCATCAACCCTCCCACTTTTATTGGACCGCAGCCGGTCAGCGGCGAACTCGCCAGCATCCCAGTCTCCAAGAGTGTCACGCTGGATGTCAGCGTGTCCCTGACTGGACTGACAATCGAGGGCGGTACGCTACGCCAGGGTGACAACACTCTCACGCTGACTGACGGCCTTCTCACTGTGGCCGCGGTGCCGACCCTCGGCGGTGGTGAGTACGACTTATCGGGCGGCTCACTGTCGCTCGGTGGTACGGCAACCTTTGGTCTGGCGGTCGGGGGAACGGTAAACCAGAGCGGCGGTACGTTGAACGCCACGAACGCGATCTCGCTGCAGTCCATCCCCCTTACCGGCGTCACGGCGACGTACAACCTCAGCGGTGGCGTCATCAACGCCCACGGCCTAGAGGTTGGCAACGGGGCCTTCGACGCGCCGCCGCCAATCGGACCGTACGTGGGGTCCGGCATCTTCAGCCAGAGCGGCGGAAGCATGATGCTGACCGGGCCAGTCATCCTGGGCGGTCCGATCGAATCCGCACCAGGCATCACAGGGGGCGGTGTTGGAACGCTCAACCTCAGCGGCGACTCGAGCCGGCTCAGCGTCAACAGCGACGTGGGCTTCGGCGTCATCGTCGGCGGTACCGGGACCGGTGTGGTCAATCAGAGCGAGGGCACCGTATCGATCACCAGCGATTCGAGCCATGGCGGACTCGAACTAGGCCACGCACAGGGCGGATCCGGTACCTACGTCCTCAGCGCCGGTACACTCACCGTCAGCAGCGCCTCGGCCGGTGGTACCGATGCATTCATGTACATCGGCAACGCAGGCGGCGGCACATTCAAACAGAATGACAGTTCCGTCAGCGGCAGCGCGTCCCAGAGCCAGGTGGCCGTGGAGGGTACGCTGGCGCTCGGCGTGGCGGCTGGCGGTAGCGGCAGCTACGACCTCTCCGGCACGAAGTCGGTGCTCAATGCCAGTCGGCTGGTGATCGGCGATGCTGGCAGCGGCAGCTTCACGCAATCGGATGGCGCCGTCACTATCACAGCGGGCGCCGCCCTCGGCGGCATGGAGCTCGGGCGCGCCGCCGGCGGCGTAGGCAGCTACGCGATGAGTGGCGGCACGCTGGACGTCAATCGTGAGGCGCTGGCCGGGGACCCGACCTCGCTGGTGGTCGGCGATGCCGGCTCGGGTAGTTTTGCCCAGACAGGCGGCGAGGTCACGGTCCAGGGTACCGTGACGCTCGGGTTCGCCGCGGACGGCAGTGGCCGCTATACTCTCTCCGGTGACGCAAGCACGCTCGATGCGGACCACCTGGTGATCCGCAACGGCAGCTTCACTCAATCCGCTGGCACGGTCACGATCGATACGGGCTCTGCCGGGCCTTCGGGCGGTTCGCTCACCGTATTCAATGGCGGGTCCTACAGTTTGACTGCTAGTGATCCCGGTGGCGCCACGCTCGACGTCGAATTCCTCGAGACCATCCAAGGCGGCCGCTTCGCGCAGGACGGCGGTACCAACAAGGTCGATGGGGGTCTTTCGATCAGCAACGGCGGCACCTATGCAATTGGCGGGAGCGGCGCCTCGTTGGCCGCCACCGACAAGATCACCATCACCAATGGCAGCCTGACGCAGACCGGCGGCACTGTGCAGGCGAACGGACTGACTGTGGATAGCGCCGGCGCCGGCGCCGGCAGCTATTCGCTCGGGGGGCTGCTGAGTGCCCTCACGATCCACGGTGAGGAGGACATCGGTGACAACGGAGTAGGCAATTTCTCCCAGAGCGCCGGGACGCATACGCTGTCGACCGGCCCGCTCGTGATTGGCAAGTCCGCTGGCGGGGTCGGCACCTACACGTTAAGTGGTACGGGATTGTTGTCGAATGGTGGTGACCTGACCGTGGGCGACGCGGGCACGGGTACCTTCCACCAGATTGACGGCACGGTCACCGTGGCAGGTACGCTTGCACTGGGCAACAGCACGGGCGGCAAGGGCACCTATCAGTTGGATCTGGGCAACCTGACCGTCAGTAGCGCGGAAGTGATTGGTGGCCTGGGCGACGGCACCTTCAGGCAGGTGAACGGCGTGCATGGCGTCGATGGCGATTTGACCGTCGCCGCGATCGCCAACAGCGGCACCGGCGCTTTCCTGATGCAGGGCGGCTCGCTGCAGGTGATGGGCAGTGTCGCGGTGGGCACGCCGGTGGCTGCGGCTGGCCAGACGCAGACCAGCGGTAGCAATTCATTCACTCAGAGCGATGGCTCGGTGCAGATCGCCAACAACCTGCAGGTGGGCAGCGGCGGCGCCGGCGTCTATACGCTCAGTGGCGGCACGCTGCAGGCGCTCGCTGAGCAAATAGGGGCGACCACGGGCAGCAGCGGCGCCGGGGTGTTCAACCAATCCGGCGGCAGCAACACGATCGCGCACTCGCTCACGATCGGTAGCGCCGGAGGTGCACCGGGCACCTACAACCTGTCAGCTGGCATCATCAATGCGGGAACACCGAAGACCTTGGGCATGGTCAACAACGCCATGCTCAACGTGACAGGGCCAGCATTCATCGCTGCCAACCTGCTCAACAATTCGACCGGTGTAATCACTGTCACCGGCGCCACGCTCAACGTCTCTGGTGACATCACCAACTTCGGCACAATCACGATGGATCCGTCGACGCTCACGGCGCATAACCTCACGATCGGCGCTTCGGGGGTGCTGCACGCCGGCGCAGGCGACGTCGTCGACGTGCTAGGAAACTTCATCAACAACAGCACGCAGAACATACGGTGGAATACCGGTGCGGCGGAGCTGGATTTCACTGGCGGAGGTGCCCATACGTTCGCCCTGGCCGGCAGCGCCTCGGGCAACGCCGCCGGCAACTTCGCCTGGGGGACGCTTTCGCTCGGTACCGGTGCCGTTCTCGATCTCACGGCGGGCAGTGGTGACGCGTTGTACGTCGGCACACTCGACGGGCTTACCTTCAGTGGCGACACGATCACCAACATCATCGGCAGCAACGGCCTGTTCCTGTACTTCAACGCCGCCGACAACCCGGAGCTCACGGGCACTTTTCAGCTGAGCGGCGGTGGCGAGCTCATCGGTCTGGGCGGCTCCGGGGGTGGAGGGGGTGGCGGTGGCGCCAACGCGCCGGAGCCTGCGAGCTGGGAATTGCTGCTCGAAGCCGGGCTGCTGTTCGGCATGACCCGCATCGGCGCGCTGCGACGCCGTGGTTGGTGGCACATGGACTGAATCGCCGCGGCGCCCGGCCCCCTGCACGGATATGCCAGTGATTGGTCAGGTCCGCAGTTCCGTGCCCCTCTAATGTCCCGCGCCCACCTTCTGTGACTCTTGCGCTTTGGCACCAACCGCGACGAAGGCGATCAAGCACACAGCGGCCACAAGACGAATCGGCAGATTGGAAGTCATGCTCAAGCACTCCTACCAATACAGGTCCGCGTTTCATGTCAGCTTCCGACCTTGCGAATCGAACTGTGCTGCCCACCTATAACGGATCTCACTTGACTGAAACTGAGGTCAGCGACTCCTACGGAGTCCCCGACGGGCTGAGAACGGTGAGCTCGTTCCGACCGAGCAGTCGGGCGAAACCGCGGTCGAACGTCACCAGATGACTACCGATCGTGCGGACCGCTGCGGCGATCCATGCGTCCGTCAGGTCGTTCGCCGAAAGGTTATTTGCCGTGGCGAACTCCCGCAGCGTCGGCCACTCGCGGCCGAGCTCCGGCAGCTCGACTCCTGCAACCGCAAGCAATGAGTCGATGAAGTCGACCGCCGCCGCGACCGGCGTCGGGGAGCGAAATACTTTTCGATTGGTGGCCAAGCGCAGAAAGCCGGCGGCGACCATCGGCAGCACCTCGATGCTGCCACCGGTCGCGCAGCCTGCGATGGCTTGCTCCAGCCAGCGTAAGGCGGGAGTGTGCTGCGGGTGATCGGTTCGCGAGGCGGCGAGCAGTACGTTGAGGTCAGGTGTCACTATCGGCCGCGTCGAGTAAGGAGCGATTGGAGAGCGAATTGATCCCCGGCGCGAGCCCGCCTCTGCCGCGATAAACGGCCAGTGACGGCTGCTCTCCTGCGCGTGATGGCGACGCACGCCGGCGCAAACGCAATCGCAGACCCTCCTCAATGAGAGCCGTGAGGCTTGAACGCTCGCGCGCCGCCAGGGCCTTGGCCTTTACAAGAAGCTCATCGTCGATATCCAGCGTCGTTTTCATGAGCCGATGATACAGAAATCTGTACTGTGAGCTCAAACCGTATCGCGCGATCTCATGAGCTGCCGGGAGATCCCGCCGCGGCGCTGGGTTCCTCGGTCCGACCCAAGGGTAGTCGCCCAAATGACAGGGGGGCTTTTACAGTCGCATCAATCACTTACGGCTGGTTGGGATTCCAACCCGGGGCCTGGGCCGTCATGACCACCGGAGTCGTGAACGTTCCGTTGCCGGCGTGGCTGCAGGAAATATCGCCCAACGGGTTGCCCAGCACCGCTGGGAAACGGCATTACCTTTGTTACAATCTCTGAAAGCCGATAACAAAGACATCGTCCCGAACAACGAAAAGCGCCGAAAGACCTTCGAGCGAAATCTGCACTCCTTCTAGAAGAGCTGCTCAACAAGCTTCCAGCCGAGCTGGGGAGATCGGTTTCCGGTGCGGGCGCCTGAGCGCTTGGACACCACTCCCCGGCGCGTTCCACGGTGCAAGGAGAGGTACCATGCATTCCGGACCGAGTCTTCACCCCACCTGCGCTGGCGCGCGCGGCCTCCTCGCACTCCTGTCGCTCTGTCTCATCAGTCCCGCGAGCTGGGCACAGATGAGCGCCTTCTGGAATGGCGGCAGCGGCAACTGGAGCAACGCCAGTCTGTGGCAGTGTCCGGACAAGGATCATCCGTGCGTCCCCGACGGCGACTACTCGGTCGTCTCCCCAAACGGCGCGATCAACCTGGACATCAACGCGACGATCGACTCCTTCTCCGGTAACGGCACGACCACTTTGTCGCTGAGCGGCACCTCCCTCACGCTCAACGGCGAGCCCGTCATCAGCGAGTTCTCGGTGAACGGTGGCCTCTCGTTGAACCACGGCACCGTCAACGCCACCGGTTTTCCGACGCAGCTCGGCGGCACCAGTGCCTTCAAGAGCGGCTCCGCGGTGACTACGTTCGAGCTCGATCTGAATGGCACGCTGACATCGGACGCCTCCACCATCACGGCCGACGCGTTCGTGATCGGACAGAGCTCCGCGGGCTCTGCGACTCTCACCAACAGTACCTGGAACGCGCAAAGTCTCGGCGGCATATTCAACATCGGCCAGGACGCAACCGGCTCGCTCACCGTGGGTTCGGGCTCCACCATCAACTTCGCCGCGCAGGCAGGTGGCATGGCCGTTGGCGGCACGGCCTTCGGAACACTCAACGTACAGGATGGCGGTCAGATCACCACCGCCGCCGGCGGACAGGCCGAGATCGGCGTCGGTAACGGTGCCGTCAACATCACCGCTGGCGGAAAAGTCACCGTGCCGAGCTTCCTCGTGGGCTTTCCGAGCCCGAACGCCACGGTGACCATCAGTGGTGATGGCTCGCAACTCTCGCTCGGCTCGCTGCCAGGCTCTGGAATGAACGTGGTCGGCGGCACTGTCACTGTCAGCGACAGCGCCTCCGTCGATGGCGGCATCCTCGCGATCTCCTCCGGCAAGGTGACCGTGACAGGGGGAGCGACGTATACCGCCGCGGACGCCTCGGGCAACGACGTGCTGATCGGTGCGGCGCTCGGACTTACGGGACTCGGCGGTGGGTCAGGTCCCGGCGAGCTTCTCGTACAAGAAGGCGGCTCCGGCTCCAACCTGAGTGCGGTGATGCTCGGCTTGAACACTGGCGCCGAGGGGGATTTCACCATCACCGGCGACAACAGCAGCTGGGACAGCAAGGGAGCGATCAGCGTCGGCTTCCAGGGCACCGGCGTGCTGCACATCGCGGAAAGCGGATCCTTCACCAGCGGTGCGGACTCCACCGGCGTGAGCGGTTATGTCGGACAGCTCGCGGGTAGCACGGGGACCGTGACGGTCGAGGGTGATGACTCGACCTGGGAAGCCAACGGCGATCTGCAGATCGGAGTCGCCGGACAGGGCACGCTCAACATCAGTGATTCGGCCGAAGTGCACGCCATCGCCATGAGCATCGCGCGCATGGCCGGGGGCACGGGCGCCGTCGTCATGACCGGCGGCACGCTCGATCTGAGCGGCGCTCTGGTGGTCGGTGATGCCGGTACAGGCACTTTGAGCGCCTCGCCCGCCGCAGTCGATGACGAGGGCGACATCACCAGCGCGACTGGAGTCATTGGCGCGCAGGCCGGCTCGAGCGGCACGGTGACGCTGGGGTCCGCGCTCGGCGAAGGCTTGCAGCAGAACGGCTCTCAGTGGACGGTCAAGGGCGCCCTCACGGTGGGCCAGGCCGGGCACGGCACGCTCGACATCGGCGGCACCGTGATCGATGGAAGTGCAACGGTCGGTTCCCTGTCCGGAGGCATTGGTGTCGTGACGGTGGAGAACGGCGGTCAATGGACCAACAACGGCACGCTCATCGTCGGCGACCGCGGCGCTGGCAGTCTCACGATCCTCAGCGGCGGCGTGCTCGACGTAAAGCCCGGCGATGCCATCATCGGCAACCAGTCGGGACCGAAGTCCACCGTCGACGTGCAGGGCAACTGGAACGTGCTCAACAACCTCGTGGTCGGCGGCGCAGGCACCGGCGAGCTCACCATCGAGAAGGGCGGCGTGGTCGCAAGCGGCGATGGCCACATCGGTCAGAGCGCAAACTCCGCGGGAACCGTCACTGTGACGGATGACAGCTCCACCTGGACCGCCAACGGCACGCTGACCATCGGGGAGAACGGCAAGGGCGTGCTGTCGGTACTGAACGCCGGCACCGTCCAAAGCATCGCCGGCTCGATCGCCGCGATGAACGGCTCGAGTGGCGACGTCACGGTCGCCGGTGCCGGCTCTTCCTGGGCCGTGACCCTCCAGCCGACCTTCGCCGGCCCGACCGACGGGCAGTTGACCGTGGCCGACGCGGGCAGCGGCACCCTCACCGTCACCGACGGCGGTCAGGTCCTGAGCGCGACCGGCATCGTCGGGAACCAGTCAGGGGCGAGTGGCACGGTTTCCGTGAGCGGTGCGGGTTCGCAGTGGAGCCTGTCCGGCGCACTGGCGGTCGGCGTTCAAGGCGCGGGCAACCTCGCCATCACTGATGGCGCGACCGTGACCAACACCAGCGCAGTGCTCGGCTCGGCGGCCGGCTCCTCCGGCAGCGCCAGCCTCGATGGCGGCGCGCAGTGGAGCAGCTCGGGCGCTCTTACGGTGGGTGCCTCCGGCAGCGGCGCCCTCACCATCGCAGGGGGTGCCCAGGTCAGCAGCGCAGGCGGCACGATCGCACAGAACGCCAACTCCACCGGCACCGCGACGCTGAGTGGGTCCGGATCCAACTGGACAATCGATGGGGCACTGCTGGCCGGTGGCGGTGGCAACGGGATCGTCTCCGTCGACAGCGGCGCCGCGCTGTCGAGCACCGGGGCCCTCATTGCACGCGACGCGGGCTCCAGCAGCAGCGTGACGGTGAGCGGTAGCGGCTCGAAGTGGACGGACGCGGGCACACTCACAGTGGGTTCCGCGGGCCAGGGTACGCTCGCTGTGGCGGCCGGGGGCCAGGTCACGACGAGCGCGCTGACGCTCGGGGACCAGCCCGGTGGGATGGGTACAGCGACGGTCGATGGGGCGGGGTCTGCACTCGTGAGCCAGGGCTCCGTCATCGTCGGAAATGCCGGTTCCGGCGTGTTGAAAATCACCCAGGGTGCACTCCTCTCGGGGACCTCCGCGGTCATCGCGGCCGGCTCCGGCAGCACCGCCTCGGCATCTGTCGAGGGCAGTGGCTCACGTTGGCAGCAGACTGCGGGCCTGATCGTGGGGCAGGGAGGCAACGGTTCGCTCGCCGTCTCCGCCGGTGGGCAGGTGACCAGTACGGATGTCACGCTCGGCGCTGGCAGCAGCGCCACGGGCATGGCGACAGTCAGTGGCGGCAATTCCCTGCTGAGTGCGAGCGGTACGCTTGCCGTCGGGTCAGCCGGCCAGGGCAGTCTCAACATCGAAGGCGGCGGCGCGGTCACGAGCGCGATATCGAGCGTGGGGGGTGGCGCCGGTCCGGGCGTCGTAACTGCATCGGGCACCGGCACCGGGTGGAACAGCGGCGCACTGACGATCGGCGGTGCAGGGTCGGGCAGGGTCGCCCTTTCAACCGGTGCCGCCCTCAATAGCACGACGACCCTGCTCGGCGCATCGGCAGCCGCTGAGGGCTCCGTATCGCTGTCGAACGCGCGCTGGACCGCAGGCGACCTGACCGTCGGCCAACTGGGGCACGGCTCGGTCACGCTGACGCAGGCAACGGTCAATACCGGTGCGGTCACACTCGGTGCGGGCGCGGGCTCGAGTGGTGAGGCCGTGCTGCAGTCGGGCACGTGGAACGCGGGCGCGATCACCGTAGGTGATGCGGGCGCCGGTAGCCTGTCCGTCGCCGGCAACCTGGGCACTGGCACTGCAGTGATCGGCAACCAGTATTCGGGGAGCGCGTCGATTGCCTCGGGCGGTGCGTGGGCAACGAATGGCTCGCTCACCGTTGGCGCGCAGGGGGCCGGCACGCTCGCTATCGACACCGGTGGAAGCGTTACGACCAGCGGTGACACGCACCTGGGTGTGGGCTCATCCGCCTCCGGCAGCGCCAGCGTCAGCGGGCAATGGAGCATCTCCGGGGCGCTCACGGTCGCCTCGGCGGGGCAGGCATCCTTTTCTGTACAGGACGGTGGCAACGTCTCGAGTGCGTCCGCTCAGGTCGGCGGAGTCGCGGGGTCCTCCGCCGACGCGAGTGTCGATGGGCGCGGCTCGGTCTGGAACGCAGGCGCTGCGCTGGGCATCGGTGGGCGCGGTGGCGCGGCAGAGCTGGACGTCTCCAATGGCGGCGCTGTCGTAGCCAGGCAGGTTGTGGTCGGCGCCCTCGGCACGCTCGCCGGTCAGGGGGTGTTCGGCAATGTCACCAATAATGGCGGCGTCGTCACTCCGACCGATGGTCCGGAGCTGATGGCGATCAGCGGCAACTACACCCAGAACTCCGGCCACCTGGTCATGGACATCGATGGTGCCAGTGCCGGCCAGTTCGATCAGCTCCTGGTGACCGGTCTCGCCAACTTCAACGGCGGCACCGTCGAGATCGTCTTCGGGGATGGATTCGTGCCGGTTGATGGCGAGCAGTTCGATCTGATCTCGGCGACCGCTGGCCTGACCGCGAGCAATGTGCTCGTCGACCTGGTGGGGCTCCCGAGCGGCCTCGCGTTCAACGATAGCTTCGGCCCGAACGGGCTGGATCTCTCTTTCGGAACGGTGGGGCCGCCTCCCCCGCCCCCGCCACCGCCTCCCCCGCCCCCGCCCCCACCTGGCGCGCCGGAGCCTGACACGTTGGCCCTTCTGGCTCTTGGACTTGCGGCGGTCGCAATGGCGAGGCGAACCGCCATGTGAGCGCCGCGGCCCGGCAATCCGAATTGTCACTTCCGTGCTGACCGCTCTGCCACTTTGATGCGAGGAGCTCCGGGCCTGCCCCCGAGACGCACTACCGGCACGGCGATCGTGCCGTGCGCCCCGCGACGCGCCTTCTTTGCAATCCCCCTGAACGCTCTTACCGCTCGCCTTTGCGCATCGCGCTCGAACGCACGGTAGCTCTCGATCAATTCGCGGCCAAAGGGCGTGACCCGGGCGCCACCACCTCCGCGGCCACCCGTGGCGGTCACAACGGTCGGCAAACGAAAAGAAGCGTTGAGGCTCGAGAGCAACTGCCAGCCACGACGATAGCTCATGCCCAGATCCCGGGCCGCCTGCGAGAGCGAGCCGGTGCGGTGAATAGCCTCGAGGAGCGAGATCTTTCCCGGACCCACGCAACAGACTGTTGCGAAGTCAACCCGCAGACGGACGGTTGGGCTGGCCATGGTGCTTGCTTCCCGCGACATCTTAGCGCGCGGCAGTCCCAACGGCGACGCTGTCTTGCAACGACACGGCAAAGCTGCTATCGCTATGTACCGGTGAATATAACGGGGTTGCGGCGCGTACCATGTCTCGCACGATCGTCGCCCGGGCGCTGCTCTGCCTGACGCTCTCCGCTCCGCTCGCGGCGGCGGAGCCGCGACCGCCGCAGATCCTGGTATTCGCTGCGGCTTCCCTCGCCGATGCGCTGCAGGAGGCCGGCGCGGCGTACGCAAAGACCCTGCCGTTGACGGTCACGTCATCGTTCGACTCGAGCTCGGCTCTCGCGCGTCAGATCGAAGCCGGCGCCCCGGCCGATGTGTTCTTCGCCGCGGACACGCAGTGGATGGACTACCTGCAGAGCCGCAACCTGATCCAGCCGGCGAGCCGTAAGAACCTCCTGGGCAACAGCCTGGTGCTGATCGCTCCGGCGCAAAGCCCGATCCATCTCCAGATCCGACCGCACTTTCCTCTGGCCGCCGCGCTCGGCAACGGCAGGCTGGCGACCGGCGACCCGGATTCGGTCCCGGCCGGACGCTATGCGCGCTCGGCGCTGACCTCGCTCGGCCTCTGGAACGAGATCGCCCCGCGCCTGGCGCGTGCGGAGAATGTCCGTGTGGCGCTGCTCTACGTCGCTCGCGGCGAGACCCCGCTCGGCATCGTGTACGCGAGTGATGCACTGGCCGAAAAAGGCGTACGGGTCGTGGACACCTTTCCGGCGGACACCCATGAGCCGATCCTCTACCCGATCGCCCTGACGACCTCCGCCCGGGCGCAGGCGAAGACCTTCGTGGCGTATCTGATGGGCCCTCAGGCGCACGACATCTTCGTGAAGCACGGCTTCACGGTGCTCGAGCATCGCGCTCCTTAGCTGCGGGAGTACTGATGCGGTCGGTCGCGTGGTGCCTGGCTGCGGCACTTGCTGCAGGTTTCCTTGCGGATCGGCCGGCGCGTGCCGCCGATCCACCGGGCGAGCCGGGCTGCATGAGCTTCGAGGAGTTCATCCGTAGCGATTGCCCGCTCAGCTGGCACGGCATCACCCTCTACGGTACCTATGACGTCGGCGTCGGCTGGGTCAGCCACGGCATGCCCGAGAGTCCCCATAACTACGAAGGCGAATCGCTGGTCAACCGCAACGGCAACCACCCCCGCTGGCTCATTGCGCCGAACAACCTGTCGCAGTCGGGAGTCGGCATCCGGGGCAGGGTGGAGTTCATGCCGGACTGGTTCGTCGTGTTCAACGCTGCGACCGGAATCAACCCGCAGTCCGGCCAGCTCGCCAACATGGCAGCCACCAACGTCGCCAACAACGGCCTCCCCCGGGCGAGCTATTCCTTCGCCGGCGATGGCGCGCGTGCCGGCCAGACCTTCAACGACGAATTCCAGGGCGGCCTGTCCTCCGGGCAGCTCGGCACACTGACATTCGGTCGTCAGCGCTCTCTCGGTACCGATGCGATGCTCGCTTATGATCCCGCAGCGGGTGCCTATTCGTTTTCCTTCATCGGCTACAACGGCCTGATGGCCGGCGGCGGCGACACCCAGGACACCCGTTGGGACGAGGCCATGAAGTATCGCGTCGCGCATGGTCCGGTGCATTTCGGCGCGATGTATCGATTCGTCCAGGGTTCTGGCGGCTGCTACTCCGCCTCGGCAAGCTGGACTGCCGCCAGCTGTACCGCGCAACAGCCGCAGAACGATGCCTATGCATTCAACCTCGGCGCAGTGCTCGGGAGATTCTCCGCCGACGTCGTCTACCAACGCATCTTCCAGGCGGTCAGCGTGCTCAACCCGTTACTGGGGCCGCAGAGCGCGACGCAGCCCTATCAGTCGACCACCAACAGCATCAACACCCATCCCATCAGCGGCGCAAATCTGCTTGGGACCACCAACACCGAATACGGCATCGTGACCGACAACACCGCCCTCATGGGCGCCGCCAGATATGCCTGGGATCCGTTCAAGTTCTTCGCGGGCTACGAGCACATCACGCAGAACAACCCGTCGCAGCCATTGGGGATCGGCGCGACCGCCCAGGGCGGCTATCTGCTGAGCGGCGTCGAAGACAACAATCTCGATTCCACGAAGAAGGTGCAGGTCTACTGGGCCGGTGTGAAATACACCTTCGCCGACAGCAAGACCGATGTCACCTTTTCATACTATGGACTGCAGCAGAACACCTTCCGCGTACCGCCGAGCTGCTCGCCCACCAACATGCGCGCTTCCTGCGGGGGCCACTTCAACGAGGGCTCGCTCTACGTGGATCATCGCTTCACCCGGCGCTTCGATGCCTATGCTGGGATTGCGTATTCCAAGGTGAGTGGTGGATTGGCCATCGCCATACCTCATGGGCCCGGCGTGCCCTATTACCACGACGACAACGTGGCGCCGACGGTCGGCTTTCGTTTCACGTTCTGAGGCGCTCAGAAGCGAAACGTCGCGCCGAGCGCCGGACCTGAGAAGTAAAGGTGCTGCACCGGGCGTCCGTCCCCCTGCTCGAAGGAGATGTGCCGGTATACCAGCAGCATATCGCCCCAGCCGAATGAGTAGCCGATGCCCGCCATGGCCTGCCAGGTGAAGGTGGAGGTACCCGTGCCGACATCGATGTAGTACGGCACGAACCACTTGCCATCGCCGAGCCGTGCGCTGCCGCGCGCACCGACGATTCCATCCCACAGATCGACGCCGCGTTCCGCGGACCCGGTACGTTGCGGCAGGTCCGCGACCGCGGTGGCAAAGGACCAGTCGAGCGTTGCGCCGATGTGTGTGTAGCGAAATCCCGCCAGCAGATCGAGTTTGGCGTTGGGTGTGCGCAGCAACGCATAGTTAGCCGTCAATGAGCCCATGTAGCCGCTCAGGCTGCTGGTCGTCCCGCGATTGATCGGCGTCTCGACCGCACCACCCGGGCCCGTTACCGTGGATACGTTGCTGCTCTCTTTCTGAAATGAGCAATACACGAAGTCAGCCGCGAGCCCCCACATGCCCTTGCGCGCCTCGCCGTTGAGGAAGAGCGCGGCATGCAGATGCTTCAGCAGATTCTCCATCGAGACCTCGGAGCCGCCACTCCCGGGAGTCTCGTAACGCATGGAAGCGTCGAGGTGCGGCAGGTAGACATAGGGCGTAACCGCGAACTGCCAGTGGTCTTCCTGGGCATCGGCGCGAACGGTCGCGCTCGGGAGCAGCGCCGCGACGGCCAGCACGGGGGAAAATCGCCTCACGAACCACCTCGGCTCAACCTCATTGGCACATCCTTCACTGCCACTTCGAGCGCGAACGCGACGCAGCCGCATTCTCGCGCAAAACCCCCACGTGAGCCGCCGGATCTCGACCCCCGCGACGCGACCGCACTGCCCTCTTGGGCAGTATTGCACCTGGGACTTCCCTGCTACCGTGCAGCCGTGGCGGGGGCCACCCCGAGAGGTGCCTGTTCATGTCGAAGAAAAAGCTTCTCATGGCGTTGGCGGTCGTCGTGGTCGTTGGTGCAGGAGTTGCCTGGTGGCTGCTCTCGAAGCCCAAGCTGCCCCCCGGCTTTGCGGGCGGCAATGGCAGACTCGAGGCCCAGGCCATCAACGTCTCGGCGAAATACGCCGGGCGTCTGAAGACCGTCATTCCCCGGGAAGGCGACACCGTGGAGGCGGACCAGGTGGTGGCAACCATCGACACCGAGCCGCTCGAGGCGCAATTGCGAGCCGCGAAAGCGCAGATCATCGAAGCGCAGAATAACCTGCGCACCGCCCACGCCCAGGTGAACTCGACACAGGCGCAGTTGAACCTGGCGATGAAGGAATACCGCCGCGCAGAGAAGCTCGTCGCCACGGGCGCGATCAGCACCCAGGAGCGAGACGCCGATCATTCGAAGGTCGAGGTGAGCCAGGCGAATCTCGCGGGCTACCAGGCGCAGGTCACGCGCGCGCAATCCGCCATCGACGCCCAGACCGCCGAGTCGGAACGCCTCGAGGCCGAGATCAAGGACAATACGCTCAGGGCTCCCGTGCGTGCGCGCGTCCAGGCACGCATGCACGAGCCGGGCGAGGTGGTGGCCCAGGGTGCGCCGGTGCTGTCGCTGCTCGACCTGAGCGACGTCTATATGTATGTCTTCCTGCCGACCAATGCAGCCGGCAAGGTGACGCTCGGTTCCGAGGCGCGGATCGTACTCGATGCGATCCCGGAGTATCCGATCCGCGCCGTCGTCTCCTTCGTGTCACCGAACGCACAGTTCACACCGAAGACGGTTGAGACTGCCGAGGAGCGCCACAATCTGACCTTCAAGGTGAAATTACAACTCGACCGGGAGCGGCTGCGTCAGTACGAGCCCTACGTGAAGGCCGGGCTTCCCGGCATGGGATACGTGCGTTACTTCGACAATACCGCCGACTGGCCCGCGAACCTCCAGCCGAAGCCGGTATCCCAGCTGCCCTGGGCCCCGACCGGCTCGTCGGACTCCAAACCCGCCGATTCGAAATCGACCGAGTCGAAGTAACCGCTACAGGCCCGGCAGGACAGGATGAGCGGCGCGATGCAGGAGTGGGTCGTAGAGCTGAGCGGGATCAATCAGCGCTATGGCAAGGCGGTGGCGCTCGATGACATCAGCCTGAAGATCCCCGGCGGCAAGATGATCGGGCTGATCGGCCCCGACGGTGTGGGCAAGTCCACGCTGCTCGGCATCGTTGCGGGCGTGCGCCGCCTCCAGAGCGGACATGCGCAGGTGCTCGGCGGCAACATCGACGATGCTCGCTTCCGCAACTCCGTCTCTGCGCAGATCGCCTACCTGCCGCAGGGCCTCGGCAAGAACCTCTATCCGACGCTGTCGATCTTCGAGAACGCCGATTTCTTCGGCCGCCTGTTCGGCCAGTCGCGCGAGGAACGCGAGCGGCGCATCACGGATCTGTTCGCCAGCACCGACCTGTTGTCGTTCCGCGAGCGGCCCGCGGGCAAGCTTTCCGGCGGCATGAAACAGAAACTGGGCCTGTGTTGCTCGTTGATCCATGACCCTGACCTGCTGATCCTCGATGAGCCCACGACCGGCGTCGATCCGCTGGCGCGCAGGCAGTTCTGGGAGCTGATCGCAAGGATCCGCGTGCAGCACCCGACCATGAGTGTGCTGGTCGCGACCGCCTACATGGACGAGGCGGAGGGCTTCGACTGGCTGGTCGCGATGAATGCCGGCAAGGTGCTGGCGACCGGCACACCGGAAGAGCTCCGGCGGCAGACCCACGAGACCACACTCGAGCGAGCCTTCATCAAGCTGCTGCCGGCGGAGGCGACGCGCGGCCACAAGGAGCCGCAGATTTCCCCGTACAAGTCGAGCGGCGGTCCGCCGGCCATCGAGGCGCAGGGGCTGACGCAGCGCTTCGGGACCTTCACCGCCGTCGATCACGTCAACTTCCGGATCGAGCGCGGCGAGATCTTCGGGTTCCTCGGCTCCAACGGCTGCGGCAAGACGACCACGATGAAGATGCTGACGGGGCTCCTGCCGCCGACCGAGGGCACCGCGATGTTGTTCGGCAAGCCGGTCAAGGGCGGCGATGTGGAATCGCGCCGGCGCGTCGGTTTCATGACGCAGGCGTTCTCACTCTATACCGAGCTCACCGTGCGGCAGAACCTCGTGCTGCATGCGCGGCTCTTCGATCTGCCGCCTGACAAGTCGGCCGCCCGCGTCGCGGAGCTGCTCACGGACTTCGGGCTGCAGGCGGTGGCCGACACGCTCACCGAGAGCCTCCCGCTCGGCATCCGTCAGCGTTTGTCACTCGCCGTCGCGGTGCTGCACGAGCCGGACATGCTGATACTCGATGAGCCGACTTCGGGAGTCGACCCGGTCGCGCGCGATGGCTTCTGGGAGCTCCTCATACGGCTCTCGCGCGAGAAGGGCGTCACCATCTTTCTCTCCACCCATTTCATGAATGAGGCGGAGCGCTGCGACCGCATGTCGATGATGCACGCCGGCAAGGTGCTCGCCCAGGGCCCACCGGCGCAGCTGGTCGCCGAGCGCAAGGCCAAGAACCTGGAAGCAGCCTTCATCGGTTACCTCGAGGATGCCGCGAAGGATCCCAACGCCCGCGACGTGCTCGCCGGCTCGAAGCCCGCCGCCGACGTCGGCGTGGCCTTTGCGGAAGCGCCGCCGGCTGTCGACACGGCGGCTCCTGCGCATGCGATCGACAGTCGGTTCAGCCTCGGACGCATATGGGCGTTCGCCCGGCGCGAGACGGTCGAGCTGATTCACGATCGCGTGCGCCTCGCCTTCGCGTTTCTAGGTCCGCTGCTGCTGATGGCGGTCTTCGGCTGGGGAATCTCCCTCGATGTGGATCACCTGCCCTTCGCCGTGCTGGATGGCGATGGCACCACGGCGAGCCGTGACTATGCCGACAGCTTCCGGGGGTCCTACTACTTCGATGAGCGACGTCCGCTGAACAGCTATGCGGAGCTCAATCGGCGCCTGCGCAACGGCGAGCTGCGTATCGCTCTCGACATCCCGCCGGGATTCCAGCGCGATCTCGAGCGCGCCCGCGCGCCTGAGGTGAACGCGGTGCTCGATGCCGCCATACCGTTCCGTGCCGAGACCGCCCGCGGTTATGTCGAGGGGGTCCAGGGCCAGTACCAGGCGCGGCTGCGCCAGTCGAGAGGCCTGCCGCCCGCCGCGACGCCGATGAACATCGAGACCCGGGCGCTCTTCAACCAGGATTTCAAGAGCGTCTACGCCATGGTACCGGGCGACATCATGCTGCTGCTGATGCTGATCCCCAGCATGCTGACGGCGCTGAGTGTAGTGCGCGAGAAGGAGCTCGGCTCGATCGCCAACTTCTACGCCGCACCCGCCACACGCGCGGAGTTTCTGCTCGGCAAGCAGCTGCCGTATCTGGCCGTGGCCCTCATCCAGTTTGCGACACTCGTGGCGCTCGCGGTGCTCCTGTTCCAGGTACCGGTGAAGGGCAGCTGGCTGACCCTCATCGTCGGTGGCCTCGTCTACGTGCTCGCGAGCACCGGCTTCGGTCTGCTGCTGTCGGTCTTCGCGAGCACGCAGACCGCCGCCATATTCGCCGCCGCCATCATTGCGATTCTGCCGGCGGTGCAGTTCTCCGGCATGTTCGTGCCCGTGTCCTCGCTCTCCGGCGGCGCGTGGCTCGCGGGCAAGATATTCCCGAGTACCTACTTTCAGGCTATCAGCGTGGGCACCTTCACCAAGGCCCTGGGAATCGCCTCGCTGGGGCGCAACGTCATCGCGCTGGCGGTGATCGCGCTCATCTACTTCGTGGTCTGCCTGCTGCTGCTGCGCAAGCAGGAAGACTAGCCATGAAGCTCCTCAAGCACATCGGCCACCTCGGGATCAAGGAGCTGCTGAGCCTGGCGCGCGACCCGGTGCTGTTGTTCCTGATCGCCTACTGCTTCACCTTCTCCGTGTACACCCCGGCGAAGAGCGCGGTGATGGATGTCATCAACGCCTCGGTGGCGGTCGTCGACGAGGATGGCTCGGAGCTCTCCCGTCGCATACGCGACGCCCTCCTCCCGCCGCTCTTCCTGCCCGCGGCGCAGTTGACTTTCAGCGAGATCAACCGCGCCATGAACGCCGGCGAGTTCACGTTCGTCATCAACATCCCTTCGAAGTTCCAGCAGGATATCCAGAAAGACGCCCGGCCCACGGTCGAGATCATCGCCGACGCGACCGCCATGAGTCAGGCCGGGCGCGGACCCGGTTACATCTCCAAGATCATGAACAACGAAGTGCTGCCTTTCTGGCCGGGCGCCCGCGATCCCAATAATCAGGACATCGTCAAGCTCAACACCCGCGCCCGCTTCAACCCGAACATGCAGCAGAGCTGGTTCGTCGCGGTCAACCAGATCATCAACAACATCTCGGTGCTGGCCATCTTCCTGTGCGGCGCCGCGGTGCTGCGCGAGCGCGAGCACGGCACTCTCGAGCATCTGCTCGTGATGCCGCTGCGGCCCGCGGAGCTCATGTTCGCCAAGATCTGGGCCAACGGGCTGGTGGTGATCGTCGCGGCGCTGGCGTCGCTGTTTCTCATCGTCAAGGGGGCGATCGGCGTGCCGGTGGCCATCGGCTCGGTGCCATTGTTCACGCTGGGTCTCACCGTCTACCTGTTCTCGGTGACGGCTCTCGGCATCATGCTGGCGACGCTGGTCCGAAACATGCCGCAGTTTGGGCTCCTGGCGCTGCCGGTTTATGTCGCCATGAGCCTGCTCTCGGGCGGACAGACCCCGCTCGAGAGCATGCCACTTGCGCTGCAGCGCATCATGCAGCTCGTGCCCTCGACTCATTTCGTGAGCTTCTCGCAGGCGGTGCTCTTCCGTAATGCCGACCTCAGCATGGTGTGGCCCGACCTCGCCAAGATGTTCGTCATTGGATGCGTGTACACGGTGTTCACGCTCTCCAGGTTCCGCAAGATGCTCGCGGCGGTTCAATAATGAAGGGGTTACCCGTGGACGCGCGTTTCGCTACAAGCTCCAGGACACCGTTGCTGCTGGTGGTCGCGCTGCTCGCCGCGGCACTTGCCGGCTGCATGGTGGGGCCCGCCTACCAGCGGCCGGACGCTGCGCCGGCAAAGCAGTTCCGATCCCAGCTCGGCCCCTCCGAGGCGGCTTCCCTCGCCGACCAGCCCTGGTGGCAGCTCTTCAACGACCAGGCCCTGCAGGCGCTCATCAGCGAAGGGCTCTCTAACAGCTACGACCTGCAGATCACGGTCGCGCGGATCGATGAGGCGAGCGCCCAGATGGGCATCGTACGTGCCGATCTCTATCCGCAGGTCAATTACCAGGCCACGGCGGCACGGCAGAAGTCTCTGATTCCGATCGAGCCGCCGGTCAACTTCACTTACAACACCTTCGGCCTCGCCGCGAATGCCGCCTGGGAGCTCGATGTCTGGGGGCGCATACGCCATGCGAGCGATGCCGCGCGCGCCAACCTCTACGCGCAGGAGGATGTCCGGCGCGGCGTCATGCTGAGCCTGGTGAGCAACATCGCGGCCGGATATTTCCTGCTGATCGAGCTCGATCGCGAGCTCGCGATCGCCCAGGAGAGCGCCGACGTTTACCGCCACACGACCGACCTCTTCAGTCAGCGCTACGAGGCCGGCCGGGACTCCAAGCTCGGCTTCACACGCTCCCAGGCCAATCTCGAATCCAGCAGCGCGACGATCGCCGCATTACAGCGGGCCATCACGCAACAGGAGAACGCGCTGTGCGTGCTCATCGGCGCCTATCCGCGTGCGATCGTGCGGGGCACGGCGCTCGCTCAGCAGTCGACGCCGCTCACGCCCGTCGGGCTCACGAGCGAGCTGCTCGAGCGTCGGCCCGACATCCTGCAGGCCGAGCAGGTCATGA
>Ga0335069_10004560_pt1 | contig 20458 bp, 17 predicted proteins | sample Lox_Sample_11_FD_206714 | JGI IMG/M metagenome (GOLD analysis project Ga0335069, IMG submission 206714) | Soil microbial communities from Loxahatchee National Wildlife Refuge, Florida, United States - Lox_Sample_1.1 | ecosystem: Environmental > Terrestrial > Soil > Wetlands | place: USA... | reverse complement strand
GACTGACGACCTCCCGCGATACGAACGGCGAACCGGCTCAGACGGCAAGAAACGGCAGCGAACTGAGGTGAACCGGCGCCGCGTGTACGTCACGGCGTGCGCGCAAACGGCACCTGCATTGCCTCTCCGGACAACAAAATATCTTGATTTGCAGGAAAAACACTGATGGGCCGGGGAGGGATCGAACCTCCGACCTTGGGATTAAAAGTGGCCGCCGACGTCTCGCGCGAGCTGGCGTCTGCTCCAAGAATGGCCTAGCTGAGCCAACTTCGCATCGGGCGCGGTCGGGTGTTCTGGGGGTACCTCGTTGACCCTCTGTTGACCCCGCTGCTTGCCTATCTGGACAACACCCGGCGCGAGCCCTCGATTCCGCGGCCGGCATGACCACTGCGTCCTTCCTCGAGCTGACGTTAAAGCTTTCACGCGCGGCCAAGTAGAGCCGGGTGCTAACCCGGATCGCTCCTCTGCATGCGACCGCTCATGAGTTGTGCGAGCCGTCCCTCACCGCTTTTCCGTCGGTAGATAGAGCTGAATCCCGCCTTCGAACCAAGCATCTTCGACAGCGTCGACAGCCGACTCGAGTGTTCCAGTCGCCTCTGTCCGATAGCAGTCCGCGCGCAGCTTCCAGATGCTGCTCGACCACGAAAGCCCGCTCGCCGCGTCGTAGCGAGGTCCGCTCCGAATCCTTACTGCCTGCGCCTCGTGGATCACCGTCTCGGAGACGTATCTGTCTGCTACGCCGTCGAACGCCGCCTCTGCGACGACGGGAACCAGCGGCAGAATGCGCAGGACGACGGGCTCCGCGCGCTCTTGGAGTTCTTCGAGCGTGAGGTCGAAATCCCCGTACCGACAAGCTGTCCGCTCTTCTTGAGGAACTCAAAAACTGACGGGTAGGAGCGAAGCGATCGGTCGATCCCGTCCAAGTCGGCCATCAGTTCGGGCTTGAACCGCCCGTGCGATGAACGGATAGGACGGATCGCCGACCTGGTACAGCGGCTCGCCCGCGGGCGCCGACCGCTCCTCGCCGATCCCGGCCAGCGTCGCCAGCTGTGTCGGAGAGAGGATTGGGCTCGTGGGTGCTGACACGTTCCTTCCTCCGTGGGGGTGGGCGCCGACGCCAACACCAACACATCGTGCCTTCCGGGTCGGGTCTACGGAGTCGGCTGGCGCGGGTGCGAATCGAAATCTGCGAGGCGGTTGCCGGTCAAGGACGGGTGGGCGGACTGATCACATCGAACGTCCCACGCAACTCGTTGAGATGAGTCGAGATCGCCTCGAGGTCGGCGAGATCCCGCTCGTACTCGCTCTTGCGCCCTCCGGCCACCTCCGCGAACGCCGATAGCCCCTGGCCGAGCGCATCGAAACCGGTGGCGAGTCGGTGATACAACCACGCCCCAACGTCCGCTCCTGGAATCGCGCTGAGCTCGGCAAACCATTTGGCGTACTCGTCTACATCGCGGGAGATCTCACACAGGCGCTCGCCACGTCGGCGTATCTCGTCGGCGAAGTCGGGCGGTAGGGTCTCGAGTTGCTTGAGTCGCCACCCGAGCCCAATCTCGGCGGCTCCGAGAGCCTTCGCGTAGTCGTTCCTCGCGGCGAAGTAACGATTGACGACGTCGCCGACGCCTGGCAGAGTCGCCAGATACGCGTCGACGATCTGCTCTCTGTGCCGAACCTCACTACTCGGTGTCTGTTCGGTGACGTCGGCCATGACGAACGCCGTGAACAGTTCCCGCCGAGCGTCGGGTATGCGGAGAGCACCGGCGGCCTCCGCATACCGCTGCCGCAGCTCATCAAGGCTCGTTCCGTTCACGCTTCGCTGCGCGTGAAGCTCGCGGATGTCCGGGTACGCCTCGAAGAACTGAGCTTCACCGTCCGTTAGCTTCTGCGAAAGTGCGTCGAACGCTTGGTCCATCGCGTAGTCGGCAATCTTCTGTGCCCCGAAGTGTGCCGGGTCTGTGATCGCCGAATGAGCGTCGAGCACCTTTGTCATCTTCGAGATCGCGTCGGCCGCCTCCGGGTCTTGGGCGGCGACTCGCATTAGGTGGTCGTTGACCTGACCCAGCCTGGCGGAGATCGCTCGCGTGGCCGCTCCCGCGGTGAGTTGCACGGCCCGACTATCGACGGCCGGACGCGTCGGCTGCGGCTCGGCAACGGGAGCCGTGGCTCGCGCGGGTTTCGCCGTTCGCTCGATCTTCGGTGGTGCGGATCGCGTGAGATCGGTTGCCAAGGGGTCTGTTCGGCGCAGCCCGGTCGCCTTCCCGGGAGCATTGGCGCTTGGGGTGGTCGGACGCGTGACCGTCCGTGTGTCCACTGAGCCACGGCCTGAGCGTGCTCCGCCTCCGCCGCCGGAGCCCCTGCCCCCGTCTCCAATGGATCCCTTGATGACAGCGCTGGACGGCACGGTCTTCCGAGTACCCCCGCTCTTGATCACGGTGCCGCCTCCGGAGTACGGACCGGGCTCGTAGTCCAGTCGTCCGGGCTGGAGTCGAGCTGGGGGATCGGAGCTGCCTCCCGGTGGAAAGGTCGGGTCGCGAACACCTTGTCCGCCCGGAAGCACACGCGGGTTGTATCCGCGGTTTCCTACTCGTGCGGTCTTCGAGAGTGCTTGAGCCGCGCTCCTCAGCTGGACCGCGTCCCCCCACGTATCAGGCACATCACCGGCCTTCCACGCGACGCCGGTCCGGGGGTTCGTACCAAGCGGCTCGCCGCCCTTGTCGATCTTGAAGCGGTTCCTCGTAACGTCGTGATCGATCTTCTCGGTCGAGGTGTGAACGCGCGCGGTGACGCGACGCACGTTTCCAGCGCGGTGAGCGGCCCAGAGGCGCCGGTGATCCAACGAAACCATTCTCCCGTCAGGCATGAGCACGACGTCAACTGGCTTGGAGATGTCCCATCCGTCCTTGCGCATCGCAGCCGCCATGCGGCCGACCGACTGCATCTCACCGGTGTCGCGATCTCGGGTGTAGAAGCTGATGTCGGTTTGCGTGTAGTACCTGATCTTCTCGAGATCGACCCAGGTCACGCCTTCGGCGGGCTCGTCGCCGGGAGGTAGTTGGCGACTCGGTGGGAGCACAGTTCCCGAAGGTTGTCGTTGAATGGCCGCTAGCGTATGGCCCGAACGGCGCTTCGGCCTGAGCGGCAATGCACCCGACGCCGCTTCAACTTCGCTCGGGTGCGTGGCCGGAACGACTCGGCCGGCATATCCGGTAACCATGCCGGCTGCCTGCTGCACGACGTGTGTCAGTTCGTGGAGCAACAGTCGACGGCCCGTCTCCAAATCGGGGTGGTACTTGTCCGCGCCAAAGTAGATGTGATCGCCTCGTGTGAATGCGTCTGCGTTCAGCGCAGCAGCAAGCTGCGACGCGGTCTCATCGGCGTGGATGCGGACCCGGTCTAGGGCGCTGCCGAAGTTGGTGGTGGGTCCACTCCGGATGCTGAGTTCGAGCGATCGGCCAGGCGATCGGTCGTCGAGGGCGCGCGTCACGGCACTCGGGCGTAACCCATGTGGATCCGCACGAGAAGCCGCCTCGTCACGCGGCATGGCAGTTCGTCTTACGTGGGCAACGGGTCGCCTGGCGCTGCACGCGCACTCGGGTCTCGGCAGTCGTTCGCTGAGCACGTCTCTCGCTTTGTTCGGCTCACTGACGTGGCAGGACGTGATTGCTGAGGCTTCGCAGCTTTGCGATCGTCACAGACGGCTATCAAGCGAGCGTCACGCCGCTGTCAGTGCATCGTCACGGCCACGTTGCAGTCGGTCTCCGCGCGGTTTGACCGACGGAGCAAGGTCCGTTAGCGTCGCACGCACAGACGGGGAGGGGTAGGGGAGCATGTGGAGCGCGCCTTATCCCTGCGGCCGAGATATGCCTCCGGCGGCGGCTCTCTTGCGGTGAGAGCGACGCTGGCCGTGGAGACCGAGTCGCGGCGTGGGCGCCGCCCGTCCGCCGGCGCGTCACCCGTCCGTCCGACCCTGCAGCTTCTGAGCTGCTTCGAGCTCGCGTTCGACGACGAGATCGTCGTCCTGCCGCCGAGCGTCCAGAGGCTCGTCGCGTTCCTCACGATTCGTGACCGGCCGATGCAGCGAGCGTACGTGGCCGGCACGCTCTGGCCCGAGACCTCGGAGCAGCGAGCTGCCGCGAACCTGCGGTCGGCGCTCTGGCGCCTGAATCAGTTGAGCATCCGGGTCGTCGAGTCGACCGGGGCGAACATCCGGCTCGCGCCGGCGGTTCGCGTCGACGTGCGAGAGCGGACGGAGGAGGCGCAGCGGCTTCTCGCCTCGGTCGAGCCCGACTTCGACAATCTCGGCGAGGTCGGCTTCCACGACGACCTGCTTCCGGACTGGTACGACGACTGGCTCGTGATCGCGCGCGAGCGCTTTCACCAACTGCGTCTGCGGACGCTCGAGTTCGTCTGCGAAAGGCTCGCCGCGCGCGGCGAGTTCGCGCGCGCGCTCGACGCCGGGCTCACCGCGGTCGCGGGCGAGCCGCTGCGCGAGAGCGCGCACCGCGCGCTGGTCAAGGTTCACCTCGCCGAAGGCAATCCCGCCGAGGCCGTTCGTCAGTTCGAGCTCTACCGTCAGCTGCTTCGCGATCAGCTCGGGCTCACACCGTCGATGAGGATCGTCGAGCTCCTGCACGCCTGACGCCGAAGGCGCTCTTGACGATCCGGTGACGGCCGTGCCGGAGGATTGCGTGTCGTGCAAGGGCTGCACTCCGAGCGAACCGGGGCGCTGATCATCCGGATCTGGGTCGATCGAGACGCGCGGGCGCAACTGAGGGCGCGGATCACGCGGACGCTCGACGTCGCGAGCGGCGAGGAGGTATCGACGGCCGCCACGACGGTCGAGCAGATCGAGGCCGTCGTCCGCGACTGGCTCGACTCGTACGTCAGCTCGGGGAAGGCGCACGAATAGCACGGTTTCGCGATCTGCCGTTGACGTTGCTGTGACGCGTCCCTCGTAGCGTGCGCGCGCAGCCCGCGGCCGTTGCAGCGGGCGGAGAGGAGACCGTCGTGTCCGTGACAACGAGCTATCCGGGCGTTTACATCGTGGAGCTTCCAAGCTCCAGCCACACCGTAACGCCCGCGCCGACGTCGGTGACCGTCTTCGTCGGCTACACGAACCCGTTCTGGCAGCTGCCTGACGGCAGCGACCCGCCGTGGGGGCAGGCGGTCGAGGTCTTCAGCTTCGCCGACTACGAGGCGTCGTTCGGCGGGTTCTTCGCAAGCCCGTTTCTGCCCGATTACGTCGGCCAGGCGGTGTTCCAGTTTTTCGAGAACGGCGGCTCGGATGCGATCGTCGTCGGGCTCAAGGCCGGCGACTACTTCGATCCGACACTGCCGCCGCCCCACGACACAACCCACAAGATCGAGGCGGCGACCGTCACGCTCGGAACGTCCGCGAACTACTTGACGCTCACCGCCCTCCAGCCGGTCGGTCTCGTCGGGCCGCCGCAGGTCGGGGTGACGATGCAGGTCGTCATCGGCAACCTCATCGAGACGAACGGGACGGCGGACGACACGGCAGACGTCACGCTCGTTTACGGAACGACTGTGGAAACGTATCGACGGGTTCAGATCCAGAAGCTGCAGGCGACGATCAACGCCTCCTCCCGACTCGCTCTCGTCTCGCAGACAGGCACGGTGCCCCCCAAGTACACGCCGTTCAGCGGCACGACGGAGTTCGCGTACACGGATTATGAGCCGACGGTCGGCATGACGGGCGTCAACCCTCTCGACTTCGGGCCTGTCTTCGCGGCCGGCGCGCCACTCGACATCGTGCCTGTCTTCAACCTGATGGTCCTGCCGGGCATCACCGACAACGCGGTGCTCGCGGAAGCGCTCGCGTACTGCGAGGTAAAGCGCGCCTTCTTCATCATGGATCCGCCGGCCGACGCGATCGCCAGTAGCAAGGCGGCGAGCGTTCCGGGCGCGCCGTACCCATCGACGCTGATCGGTGATGACGCTCCACCGGTCAGCACGAACGGCGCGCTCTACTTCCCCTACCTCCGCACCACCGACCCGGTCACGGGCGCGAGCTCGACGGCGCCGCCGAGCGGGTTCGTAGCCGGGATCTTTGCGCGCGAGGACGTCAACCGCGGCGTCTGGAAGTCGCCCGCGGGTCTCGAGACGACGATTCTCGGCACGGCCGGTGTCGTTGCCTGGGGGGACATGACAGATCCGCAACAGGGCGTCCTAAACACCGGCACGCCTGCCGTCAACGCGCTGCGCAGCTTCCCGGGGATCGGCACGGTCGTCTTCGGCGGGCGAACGCTCGTCTCGGGCAATCCGGCATACGAGCAATGGCGATACGTCGCTGTGCGGCGCATGGCGCTGTTCATCGAGCAGTCGCTCTACTCGTCGCTCAAGTGGGCGATCCACGAGCCGAACGACACGCCGCTCTGGAATGCGCTCAGGCAGGAGGTGCAGGCGTTCATGCTCGGCCTCTTCCGTCAGGGAGCCTTCCAGGGATCTGCCGACAAGGCGTTCGCCGTCCAGTGCGACGACACGACGACGACGCAGGCGGAGATCGATCTCGGGATCGTCAACATCATTGTCAGCTTCGCACCGCTCAAGCCGGCGGAGTTCGTCGTGGTGAAGATCGCCCAGCTCGCAGGGCAATCGTAGAGCTGAGAGGAGCGCGCACGTGTCGAACACAGAGTTTCCCGTCAACGTCAACCGCTGGAACCCGCTGTCGACGTCGCACTTCCTCGTCTATCTCGGAAAGTCGACCACGGCGGCCGCTGCCGTGAGCAAGATCAGCGCGCTGAAGTGGAACACGGACGTGATCGAGTATCGCGAGGGCGGCAACCCGATCATCCTCAAGGGCGTCGGTCGCACGAAGTACGAGCCCATCACGATGGAGCGCGGGGTCACGTTCAACAGCGAGCTGGAGGACTGGGCGAACGCGACGCAGATGCTCACGGCGGGCGCACCCTCGACGTCGCTCGCGAACCTGCGCAAAGAGGTCGCGATCGTTCTCTTGAACGAAGAGGGCCAACCCGTGCACCGCTACATCGTGCACCGCTGCTGGGTCTCGGAGTTCCAGGCACTCCCCGACCTCGACGCCGGAGCCAACGCCGTCGCTATCGAGCACATCAAACTCGAAAACGAGGGCTGGGAGCACGACCTCACGCTCACCGAGCCGGTGGAGCTGTAGTGGCGGTTGCGGCCGGCACGCTCCCGGCGAGCCGCGTGTACGTCCGGATGCGGGAGCCGACGGGCGTGGACGAGCTGTTCATGCTCGAGAGCACTGGTCCGCCGCGGCGGACGATGTGCGAGCTCTCCGGCCGCGTTGTCAGCGACGCGGCCGGGGAGCCGCTCGTCTGGGATGACCTGCCGGCGGTCGATCTCGCCGCCGCTGCGCTCTTCATCCGCAGCGTGTGGTTGGGAGGCAAGATCCGCGCCGAGGCGCGCTGTTCGGCGCAAGACTGCGGCGGCAGGATCGACATCGCGTTCACCATCGACGCGTACCTCGATCACCGCCGCCCGCGCGTCTTCCGAGGCGTGTCGAAGAACGGCGATTGGTTCGACCTCTCGGGCGCCGGCGTGCGCTTCAAGGTGCCGACCGTCGCGAATCTGGAGGCGGCGGCCGGCAATGGTATCGCCGTCGCCGTCGCCGATGCGCTCGCGACGTCATGCGTGTCTCCGTCGCCGCCGGGCGCGGCGGCACGCAGACGTGTCGAGCGCGCTTTGCAGGCCCTCGCGCCTCCGCTCGACGGCATGGTCGCCGGGGTCTGTCCGATCTGCGACGCGGAGGTGCGGCTCTGGTTCGCGCCGGTCGACTTCGTCGTCGACGAGCTCCGTGACGCTTCGGCCGACCTCTTCGACGACGTACACGAGCTCGCCTGCGCATATCACTGGTCGGAGCACGAGATCCTGCGGCTCGATCGGCGCCGCCGTCGCGCCTACGTCGAGCTCGTGCGCGCGGAGCTGGTCGCATGAGGAGGAGCGGCTACTTCGCGACCGTCGCCGGCGCGCGACCGTCGGGAACCGATGCGCTTGATTCGCCTCGCCGCGTCTTCGCGTTCGAGCGCGGCTTCGTATCGGCTCCAACGCCGGCATCGCTTCCGGCCGACCCGGTCGACGCATCCGCACCGAGCGAGGACGCGACCGCGCAAAAGCCGGAGACGGCTCCGGGACGTCGTGAGGTCGTCGACGCGACGGCATCGCAGTCCGATCGGCCGTCGCTCGGCGCGGCCCCAAGGTCAGGCCCGCCCGGCGCGCGACTCGCGGGGAGCGCCGAACGGGCGCGGGGCACCAAGTCGACGCTCTCGCCGGCCCCGCTCGAGTCGAGTGTTGCCCGCGGTTCGGTCCGCAAGCGGGAAACCAACCGAGCGGTTCGATCGCTCGCGGCCGGCGTCGGCGCCAAGCAGCCGCTCCGTCAGCCGCTCGCCAATGAGACGCCGGTCGCGCTATCCAATGAGGCTCGTGTGCCGGAAGCGCGTCGTGCGAGACGTGCCGCGGAGCCGACGGCGCGCGAGGCTCGTGTGCCGGAAGCTCACCGCGCAATGCGGACCGCGCAGCCGACGTCGCGGGACGCGCCTGCGCCCCAGCTGCACATCGGCGCGATCGACGTGACCGTCGTCCAGGCGCCCGCCAGCACCTCGCCGCCGAGGCGTCACCGACCGCCCGTCGGCCCCGCGCGACCCGCGCCATGGTTCGGGCTAGCGCAGAGGTGAGGCGTCGTGATCCTCGACCTCTCCGCGGTCACGGACGGTCTCATCGACCTTGTGAAGAACGAGTGGGCGACGGCGCCGATCTGGGCGGAGCTGGGGGTCGGCGGTCCGACGTTTACGCCGAGGTTCACCGGCCTCGCACCGGACCGGATCCGCGACGGCGACGCGAGCTACCTGAGCATCTTTCTCTACCACGTCGAGTCCAACCGCGCGCAGGAGTCGATGTTCTGGCGGCCGGAGCTGATGCACGGCCCGGCCCAACCGGTGAGCTACATGCCGCTCGCGCTCGACCTCTTCTACCTCGTGAGCGCGTACTCGGAGTCGAGCTACGTGGAGGAACAGCAGGCGATGAGCGTTGCGCTGCGGATCTTCCACGCGAACGCTGTCGTACGCAGCGGTCCGCCGAGCCCGCCCGGTCCCGGTCCGCTCGCCTGGCAGCTCACGCTGTCGATGGAGCACCGCTCGTACGACGAGCTGAGCAGACTCTGGCAGGCAACCACCGCGGCGCTGCGTCTCGGCGTCGTCTACCGCGCGGCCGTGCTCTTCATCACGCCGGACGACGGCGCCGCTCCGGCTTCCGAGGTTCTCGAGGTCGACGGGTACGTGCAGCCGACCGTTCCGCCGGCTGAGCCGCCCGGCACACCGACGCCACCGCCCGCCGACGCCGACCTCGTGAAGGTGGCGCACTCGTGACGATCGACGTTGCAGGGGTCAGGACCGAGCCGCGCTGGCTCGACGAGGTGCTGCTTCGCGCGCGCCTGCGCGTGCTCTGGTGCCGCGAGCTCTGGACACGGCTTCGCTACGACGACGAGGAGTCGCTGGCGATCACGCACAGCGGGGTCGACGCGGCGCTCGCCGCGGCCGAGGATCTCCGGCTCGCCGAGCGAGCGTTCTACGAGAGCGACCCCGCGGCGCGAGCCGCGACCGTTGAGCTCGCACTGATGTGCGAGCAGGGACCCGATCCTCGGTGGGCCGAGCTCTGCGCGACGCTCGGGGTCGAGCCGGCCGAGCAGGAGTTGCTCGCACTCGCTCTCGCCGCCGAGCTCGAGCCTGCGCTGCGTCGCGTCTACGGATACCTCGAGGACGAGACGACGCCGCTCGACTCGACCGCGGCCCTGGCCGCGGCACTCTGGGGACGGCTCCTGCCGCTTCGTCTCGACCGCGACTCTGCGCTTCTCCGGTGGGCGCTCGTGCGGCAGGCCGACCCGGCCGGCGATCCGGCGTCGCTGGCGACCGGCTGGATCGCCGATCCGCTGGTCCTCGATTTCCTGCTCGACTCGGGTCGGCGGCACGGCCCCTCAGGCGCCGTCGTCCGACCCCCAGAAGGCCCGCTGCTCTACGAAGAGCAGCTGGGAGACGTGACCCGCTTCGTCGACTCGGCGGTCGCGGCCGGAGCGCAGGTCGAGATCGAGCTCATCGCGCCGGCCGGAAGTGGCCGCGCGTCGCTCGCGGCGCGTGCAGCGGAGAGCCTCGGCAAGACGCTCGTGGTCGTGGACTCCGCTGAGGTCGCCGCGACGACGGACCCGGCGAGGGCGACGGCGCGCGAGGTCCGCTCGGCACTGCTTGCGGGAGCCTGCGTCGCCTGGCGGGATGCGCAGCACCTGCCGGCGCACGTGCGCGACGCCGTTCGACAGCCGCTCACGTTCCTCCTCACCGAGGAGCCGCTGCCGCTCGGAGTCGGCAACGGCGCGATCCGTCGCGCGTACGCACTGCCGGCGCTCGACCGCGCGCAGCGGATCGCGTTGTGGACGGCCGGCACTGAGAGGCCGGTGCCCGAGCCGGTGGCCGAGTCGCCGCTGCGGGCCGGGGAGATCGTCACCCTCCTCCGCGTCGCGGACGGGGGCGACGATGCGGTGCGCGGCGTCTGCCGCCGGCTCCTGCTCGAGACCCCGCACGACCTGCTCGCCCCGCTCGATCTGCCGTACACATGGGATGACTTCGTCGTCTCGGCGCAACTCGAGGCTCACCTGCACGAGCTCGAGCAGCAGGCGCGGGGGCGCGGCGAGGTGCTGGACGACTGGGGGCTGCGCCGACTGACGCCGCTCGCCGGAGGCGTGACTGCGCTCTTCGCCGGACCGAGCGGCACCGGGAAGACGATGGCGGCACAGGTGCTCGCCCGCTCGCTCGGCCTCGATCTCTACCGCGTCGATCTGGCCGGCGTCGTCAACAAGTACATCGGCGAGACGGAGAAGCACCTGCGCGCGGTGTTCGCCGCGTGCGAGCGCGCGCCCGTGATGCTCTTCTTCGACGAGGCCGACGCGCTGTTCGGACGGCGCATGCAGGTGAACGACGCGCACGACCGGTTCGCGAACATCGAGGTCGACTATCTGCTCCAGCGCATGGAGCAGTTCGACGGCGTCGCGGTCCTGGCGACGAATCGCAAGGGCGACCTCGACACGTCCTTCACGCGCCGCCTGCGGTTCACCATCGACTTCGCGCCGCCGACGATCGCCGAGCGCGAGCGCCTCTGGCGCCGTGCGCTCGAAGGGAGCGTCGACGCGCACGGACGTTCGATCGTCGGCACGATCGACTGGGCGGTCCTCGCGCGCGAGCTCGACCTCACCGGCGCGGGCATCAAGAACGCCGCGCTCGCCGCAGCGTTCCTCGCCCGGTCGGACGGGTCGCAGATCGAGAGCCGCCACCTGCTTGCGGCCGCCCGCCGGGAGCTCGAGAAGGAAGGCATCGTCGTACGCTCGCGACTGGAGGCCGTGGGATGAGCGACGTCACGGTCGACCGGTTGGCGATCCGCATGCCGGGCGACGCGGAGCTCGGGAGGCGCCTCGGGCAGCTCGTCGCCGAGCGCCTGGCAGGTCCTCTGGCGCTCGCCGCCGGCGAGGGGTCACTCGAGCGCCTGAACCTCGAGATCGCAGCCGCACCCGGCGAGAGCGCGGACGCGCTTGCGGCGCGCATTGCGACGCGGATCGGCGCGGCCGCACTGGAGGCGGGACGATGACCGTCGTAAAGGGCGCGCTCGCGGCATTCACGCCGACGTTCCTCATGCCGCTTCCGAACGTCACGGTGTTCCAGTTCAACCCGGAGACGATGACCCACGAATGGACGCAGCCCGATCGTGCACCCACGACCGGTTCGAGGAGCGGTGCCGCTGCATCGAGTCCATTCGCGGTCTCGGGTATGCCGGGCGAATCGTTCTCGTTCACCGCGATCCTCGACTCGAACCAGGACATCGAAGACGGCGTGCCCTTCAGCTCCCAGCTCGCCGACGCGTCCGGCGTGTACTCGCGGCTCGCGGCACTCGAGATGCTGCTCTACCCCGCGACGGGCAACGCGATGTCGAGGCTACTCGGGCAGACCTCGGCGGCCCTCGGCCTCAGCGACGGGAAGACGAGCACGAAGTGGCAGGTGCCGGGCTCGTCGGTGCCGGTCGTGCTCTTCGTCTGGGGGCCGTACCGAATCGTGCCGGTCCGCGTCACGGGGCTGACGATCGTCGAGAAGCTCTACGACTCGACCCTCAACCCGACGCACGCGGAGGCGCAGATCAGCCTGCGCGTGCTGACGCCGGCCGAGCTCAGCTCCGCCAAGGACAACGACAAGCTCGCGAGGCTCGCGACGGTCGCGTACACGTACACCCTCGGCGTGCGCCAGGTCGGCGCGGCCGCGAACGTCGGCAACTCGATCGCCGACCTGGCGCGGATCTTGTAGGGGCCGACGATGTTCTCGTCCGGGAGCCGCTACGCGAAGGCAGCCACCTACCAAGCCGGACTGCCCGACGGGACGACCGCCACGGCGGTGGTGATCCCGGCGCCGCGGACGGCGCCGCCGATCGGCTTCCATCCCCGAGCGGTCGGCGACCGCCTCGATCTCGTCGCCGCGAGGTACCTCGACGATCCGACCGCCTTCTGGCAGCTGTGCGACGCCAACGACTCGTTCCTCGCCGGCGCGCTCGAGCAGCGCGAGCTCATCGGCGTCCCGGCGGCGGGAGGCTGACGATGGCGGCGACCGTCCAGCTGACGATCGGCGCGAAGCCCGCGGACGACTCCTTCTACGACGCGATCCAGCTACTCGAGGTGGAGGAGAACGCCGACCGGCCGGACTCGCTGCTCCTGCGGCTGCCCGTGAACCGCACCTCCGGCAGCGACCTGCAGTACGTCGGGAACGGGATGTTCGAGCCGTACACCAACATCACGCTCGTCATCACGCCGAAAGGCGGCACGCCGCAGTGCGTGTTCGACGGCTTCGTGCTCTCGTGGCGGCTCAGTCTGGACCGCACCTCCGGCGCGTCGGCGATCGACATCTGGGCGCACGACGCATCGTGGCTGATGAGCGGCTCGGAGATCGTGCGCGAATGGAGTGGCATGACCGACGGACAGATCGCGAACAAGATCTTCGACAAGCACGGGTTCCAGCTGGCGTCGGCGAACACACAGGACGACTCGCTGCCGCACGATTCCGCGGGGCACACCGTTCTCCAGCGTGCGACGGAGCTCCAGTTCCTGCGTTCTCTCGCGCGACGCAACGGCAAGATCGTGCGCGTCGCGTGCACAGACACGGCGGGCGTACGGACCGGCTACTTCGTGAAGCCGGACGTCGGTGCATCGCCCACGGTGACGCTCGACCTGATCGACCCGGACCACTGGACCGTCGACTCGCTCGAGTTCGACTGGGACGTGATGCGGCCGACCGAGGTGGACGCGAGCCAGGTCGCGCTCGACCACCGGGCGGACGATGGCGTCGCCGGCAACGCGACGGTGAGCGGCCTCCCGGCCATGGCCGTTCGCGACTACCCGACGTACTCGGGCAGCCCGACGACGCTCTTGTTGACGCCGGTTGCGGACGTGCCGGAGCTCACGATGCGCAGCACGGCCACCCTACGCGAGGCGGAGTGGTTCGTACGATGCCGCGGCGAGGCGAGCGTCGACCGGCTCGGCGCGGTCCTGCGCGTCGGGACCGTCGTCGCGATTCAGGGCGCCGGCCAGCTCCACTCGGGGAACTGGCTCGTCTGGAACGTCCGCCACGAGATCGCGGCCGACTCAATCGTCAGCCGCTTCACGCTGGTCCGCAACGCCGTCGGCCCGGCCTCGACCACCGCAACCACTCCCTCTCCGCCGACGCTGCCATGAGCTCGATGTCCGAGTCCTCGACTCTGCCGGCCGCTGGCCCCGACCGCCTGCTCGAGGAGCTGGTCGAGCACCTGCGCACGCGCTTCTACGGCATGTATCGCGGCATCGTTGTGGCTAATGACGACCCGTCCAAGCTCGGCCGGATCAAGGCGAAGGTGCCATCGGTCCTCGGCGACGTCCAGACCGGCTGGTGCCTGCCATGCGTGCCGTACGCCGGAAACAAGGTCGGGTTCGCCTTCTTGCCCGAGGTCGGCAGCGGCGTCTGGATCGCGTTCGAGGGCGGCGACGTCTCCTACCCGGTCTGGGTCGGATGCTTCTGGCGTACGGGCGAGCTGCCCCCCGACGCGCGGCCCGGCGTGAAGCTGATCGCAACGACCGCGCCACACGCGCTCAAGCTCGACGACTCCGGCCAGGCGATCACCCTCACCGATCCGAACGGGAACACGGTCCAGCTCGACAGCACCGGGATCACGCAATCGAAGGGCGGGCAGCACGTGGTCGTCTCCGACGCGAGCGTCTCGGTCAACGACGGTGCGCTGGAGGTGATGTGAGCTTCGTCCAGCGCACCGATTACGCGTACCCGCTGCGCATCGACGGAGGGGCGCAGCGCGCCGCCCAATCGCCGTACGCAGCGCATGTCGGACAGATGGTCGAGGAGGTGCTGTTGACGGCCCCAGGCGAGCGAGTCGACCTCCCTGACTTCGGCTGCGGCCTGCGTCAGCTCGTGTTCACGCCGATGCACGACTCGCTCGACGTGGGCCTCCAGCTGCAGATCACGCAGTCCCTCGGGCGCTGGCTGTCGGACGCGATCGCGGTCACCTCCGTCGACGTGGAGACGAGTGACGACAACGCCGCGCTCCCCGAAGGGACCGTGCAGGTGACAGTGACGTACACGCTTCTCGACACGCAGACGACCGAGCAGACGGCGGTGCTCCTGCCGTGACCGTCCCACAAGCACACGACCGGCTACAGCACCTGCTTGCGGAGACGCCGCCGCCGACGTGGAACGGGATCGACTACGTCGAGATCGCGAGCGCCGACCAGCGGACGTTGCGGGTGCACTTCCTCAACACGGTTGCAGTGAAGGGAACGCTTGTTGCCGGCCTTCCCGTGACAATCTGCGGCGGCGAGGTGCTCGGCGCAATCGCCGTCGACCCGATCGACGAGTCAACGGACTGGTCGACCGACGACGACGGCCGCCCGGTACTCACGCTGACGGTTCCGGCGCCGGGAGACTTCTCGATCTATACGCTGACGATTCCGAGCAGCATCCTCGACCCGTACTTCGACTCGGTCCAGTTCAGCTTCAAGGCGGGCTGCCCGAGCGACTTCGACTGCGCGGCTCCGGAGCTCGAGTGCGAGCCTCCCGACGGCGAGCCCGTGCCGATCGACTACCTCGCGAAGGACTTCGACAGTTTCAGGCAGGCGCTGTCGGACTTCTCGAAGCAGCGTTATCCGCTCTGGGTCGAGCGGTCGGAGGCCGACGTCGGCGTGATGCTAATGGAGGTCCTGAGCGCGGTCGCCGACGAGCTCAGCTACCTCCAGGACCGCGTCGCCGGTGAGGCGACGCTCGCGACCGCGACGCAGCGCGTCTCGCTCGTCCGGCATGCGCGACTCGTCGACTACGAGCCCGCACCGGCGACTGCGGCGACCACGCTCCTGCAGCTCGACGTCGGACCCGGCATCCACTCCGTCGCGGCCGGGCTGCGTTGCGACGCGCTCGCGCCCGACGGCACACGCATCGCCTTCGAGGTCGGCGAGCGGCTCGCCGACCCGCTCACCGGCGCCCCCATCGCGGACACCTACGGCGTCGACGAGCGCTGGAACGCAGGACCGGACCAGGCGCCCCAGCTCCTGCCGTATTGGTGGGACGACAGCCGGCGGTGCCTGTCTGCCGGCTCGACGCGGATCTGGCTCCTCGGCAACGGCTTCGGTTTCCCGTCCGACCAGTCGCAGAGCCTGGTGATCGACACCGCCGGACCCACGAGCGCCGACCCGCCCGTTCGCGAGCTGGTCGTGATCGCGCGCGCAGTCCCGACGACCGATCCGGTCTTCGGCCACGAGCTGACCCGGATCGACCTGGCGGCGCCGACGACGCTCGAGCACGACCTCGCGCGGACCCACTTCGCGGGCAACCTCGTGCCCGCGGTCCACGGAGTGCGCGCGAGCGAGACGTTCACGATCCCCGATCCGAGCGCGCCGCCGCCGCCGCCGGACGACCTGCTGGCGAGCGCCGTCGTCCGGCAGGCGTCCAACTGGACGCCCGACGACTCCCGTTCGGACTACCGATACACGCTCGAGGCCGACCAGATCTCGTGGCTGCCGGTCCCCGCCGCGGAGGCGGATCTGAATGCGCGCGGCCCGGCGGCGCCTCTGATCTCCCTCACCGCTGCGACACCGCTCCCCACGCCACAGCCATGGCGCTGGCAGCGCTGGCTTCTCGGCTCCTCGTCGGGGGACCTCACGTTCACGCTGACGGACGAGCGGTACTCGGTGGTCGGCCGTGCCTCGAGCGCAGCGTGGTTCGACTACGACGGCGAGGGGACGACCGTCCGCTTCGGCGACGGCGTCTTCGGGCGCACGCCGCTGCCGGGCACGGTCTTCACCGTCACATACCTCGACGGAGGCGGCGTCGTCGGGAACGTGCCCGCCGACACGATCGTCACCGTCGATCCCACGCAGCCGGCCGCTGCGGACATCGTCGCCGTCACGAACCCTTTCGCCGCCGCCGGTGGCGCCGACGAGGAGACGGCGCAACAGATACGCGACCGCGCGCCGCAGGCCTTTCGCGCGAAGCCCCTCCGCGTCGTGCGAAAGAGCGACTACGTCGCCGCCGCGCAGTCGCTCCCGTGGGTGCTGCAGGCGGGGACAAGCTTCCGGTGGACCGGAAGCTGGCTGACGGTGTTCACCACGGCCGACCCACACGAACACGAGGACATGACGGTCGTCGAGCTCGAGCAGCTCTCGGATCTTCTGAACCGCCGCCGCCTCGCGGGCTACGAGAGCTACGTCCTGCCGCCGCGTTATGCGTCCCTCGACCTCAGGATCACGCTCTGCGCCCAGCCCGACCAGTTCGCCGCCGACGTCGAGGAGGCGGTGTGCGTCGCGCTTCGACCGGGAGTGCTCGCGGACGACTCGCTCGGCTTCTTCGACCACGAGCGCTGGACGTTCGGTGCGCCGCTCGAGGCAAGCGCGCTGCTCGCCGCGGTGCAGCGCGTGCCGGGAGTGGAGGGAGTGACGGCCGTGTGCTACCGCGAGCGCGGGTTGCAGCCGAGCTGGGTGCCGCTCCCCGAGACCGTAGTGATCGCGCCCGATCGGATCCTCCGCGTCGACGACGATCCGAGCCGGCCGGAGAGCGGATCGCTGCGCGTGATCGTCGAGGGCGGCCGATGACGAGCGCCGGGTGTCCCTGCGAGAGCCCGCCCGACCCGCACGCCGTGTCGAACCGCGCCGGGCTCGAGACGATCGCCTACCGCGTCGATGACTTCGCGGGCTTCCGCCGCGCGCTGCTCCGTTCGCAGCCGGGCGAGCAGGCGCTGTCCGCGTGGCGTCCCGCGCCCGGTGACCTCGGCCTGCAGCTCCTCGAGTGGTGGGCGTACCTCGCGGACATCCTGACCTTCTACAACGAGCGCATCGCCAACGAGGACTACCTGCGCACCGCGGAGCTTCCGACCAGCGTCGCAGGTCTCGTCGGGCTTCTCGGCTACACGCCACGGCCGGCCATCGCCGCGGTCGGCAAGGTCGCCGCGATCCGCGGCTCGGCACAGCCGCACGAGCCGCTAGTGATCCCGGCAGGGATGCAGCTCGCGAACGAGGCGACACCGGGCGTGCCGGTCGAGACGTTCGAGTCCGCTGCGGCCACCTTCGACGGGGCCTCGGATACGACGATCGTGCTCGAGCCCTCGCCCGCACTGCTGCGACCCGGAGGCGAGGGCATCGGCTCGGTGCTCCTTCGGGGATCGGTGGCGGGGCTCAAGCCGGGTGACGAGCTGCTGCTCGTGCCGCGAGACGTCTCGGCGGCGGAGGATTCGTGGGCGGCTGTCAGCGTCCTATCCACCGCGAGCGAGCCGGACCCGAACGGCGGGTCGAACACGCGGGTCGCGCTCGACTCACCTGACGCCTCCGCGGCCACGGAGCTCGCCGGCTACACCGCCGCCGGCTCCCGGCTCGTGCGCTGGACGCAGACCGCGACCCTGTGGAACCAGACCAGCGACCCCGCGCTCGAGGATCTCAGCGGCGGAGAGCTGCAGGTGCGCCTCTCCACCCTCGTGCGCGGGATCTCGATCGGCGATCTCGTGTTCGTCGACGACGACCAGGGCGGCTATGCGCTCGGGCCTGTTACGGCGACGAACGACGAGTACCGCAGCATCGAGTACCCGAATCCCGGGATCTCCCCGCCGCCCCCGAACATCCCCATCGTGCACACGGTGCTCAGGCTCGCGCAACCGCGGCCGCCGCTGTTCATCGGGCACCTCGCTCATCTCGTGACGGGCCTGAGCGTGCGTTACGGCTTTCGGGACGTCGGGACGCTGATCGGATCGCCGGTGACCACGTTCGACGTGCTCCCGGTGACCGCCCAGCCGTCGTCCCCGATCCCGATTCCGGTTGGTGGGACGACCGCCTTCGCGGTGGACGTAACGGGGAGCGGCATCCCCGTCACCGTGACGTCGGCCGGCGACGGAAGCCTCTCGCTCGCCTCCGGCGAGGACACACCCGACACGTTCTCGCTCGTCGCGCCGTTCACGCTGCTGATCGACCTCATCGACGTGTCGTGTGGGGCGACGGTGGCGAACGAGCTGCTCGGAACGGGTGACGCGGGGATCGGCGGCCAGATCTTCACCCTCAGCAAGGCGCCGCTCACCTATCTCGCGAGCGGCGCGGGGTGGAGGAGCACGCTGTCGATCGCCGTCGACGGCGTCTACTGGACGGAGGTCGCGACCTTCTATGACCAGCCGTCCGACGCGCGTGTGTTCGTCGTCTCGCGGTCGACGGACGGCAAGAGCGGCGTTCGCTTCGGCGACGGTCTTAACGGTGCACGACTGCCGACCGGCAGCGCCGTCCTGGCCACCTATCGCTACGGCGCCGGAGCCGCGAGTCCGCCGGTCGGGCGGTTGACGACGATCCTCACGCCCCAGCAGAACCTGACGTCGATCAGCAACCCCGTCGCCGTCTGGGGCGGCGCCGACGCGCAGCAACCTGAGGACGTGCGCAGGAACGCGCCGGCCAGCGTCCTCACCTTCGGCCGCGCGATCTCCGCGGACGACTACGAGACGGTTGCCGCGCTCGCTCCCGGCGTCGACCGCGCCCGCGCGTACTGGACGTGGGACGCCGTGCACCAGCGGTCGCTCGTCAAGGTGTACGTCGGGGACGACGCAGGTGCTGCCGCGTCGGCGCGCAGTGCGCTTGCCGGCGCCGAGGATCCGAATCGGCCGGTCGTCGTCGCGCAGGCGATGCCGCTTGAGTTGACGCTCGCATGCACGCTCGCGGTCGCGCCGAACCGTGTCGCGGGCGACGTTGTCGCGGCTGCGACCGCAGCGCTTGCCGATCCCGAAACGGGTCTCTTCGCCCCCGCGCGAATGGAGATCGGAGAGCCGCTCTACTCGAGCGAGGTCGAGGCTGCGCTCCTCGTCCCCGGCGGGGCGGCCGTGCACGGACTGAGCCTCACGTCCGGTGGGGTCGACATCTTCACGAACGAGCCGGTCGGGTGGGCCGACCCTGGCGAGGGCGGCTTCTTCGTCCTCGCCGGCGCCGTGATCACGACGGTGGTGGCCGGTGACTGAGGTGGACGACGGCTACGTCGGCTACTACGCCGACCGCATCTGGCACTTGATTCCCGGCGTCTACCGCGCACGCGACAGCGAGGACCCGGCGACGAACGGGCCGCTGCGCGAGCTGGTCGACCGGATAGCGGTCCAGGTCGCGGTCGTGCGGCGGAGCATCGACCGGCTCTGGGCCGACCAGTCGATCGAGACGAGTGACGATTGGGTCGTCCCGTACATCGGCGACCTGCTCGGCACGAAGCTCGTGAGCGGCCTCGATGCACGCGGCCGGCGGCTCGACGTTGCGAAGACGATCCCCTACCGTCGCCGCAAGGGAACGGTCGCCGTGCTCGAGGAGATCGCACGCGACATCACCGGCTGGGACGTGCACGTCGTCGAGGCGTTCCGGCGCCTGAGCCGAACCCGGCACAGTCTCGATCCCCCCGTCGGCCCGGGGCCGTTCGCGGCCGCGATGCCGACACCGTGCCCGACTCCGGTCGTGCCGGCCGGCACGCCGGACGTGCAGGAGCTGTTAAAGCACGAAGGGCTCCTCGGGGAGCGGACGGAGACCGCGGCCGGGGGCTTCGCCGACCTGCGCTCGGTGCACGGTGCCCTGCTGGCTGACTCGCCCTTCGACGAGTATTTCCACACCGCAGACCTGCGCAGGGGAGAGGGCTGGAGCGGCCGCTACGGGATCGCGAAGCTCCTCGTCTTCTGCTGGCGGCTGGAGAGCTTCACCGTCGTCGGTGCGAGGCCGGTGGCGGTCGACGCGTGTCCCGGCGACTGGGTCTTCGACCCGACGGGACGACACGTGCCGCTCTTCCTGCCACCCCTGCCGCCGGAGCCGGACGACTACGTCGACCAGTGGGTGCCGTCGCAGGAGTGGGAGGTGCCCGGCCCGCTGACCCAGTCGGTCCTCGATGCGATCCACGGTGTCCCGACGACG
>Ga0335069_10004559_pt1 | contig 20459 bp, 22 predicted proteins | sample Lox_Sample_11_FD_206714 | JGI IMG/M metagenome (GOLD analysis project Ga0335069, IMG submission 206714) | Soil microbial communities from Loxahatchee National Wildlife Refuge, Florida, United States - Lox_Sample_1.1 | ecosystem: Environmental > Terrestrial > Soil > Wetlands | place: USA... | reverse complement strand
CCCGAGATACGACGCGGCCGCGGCGAAGTCGTCCACGAGGCCGGCGCCGATGCCGCCGGCGCGGAAGCCGAACCCTTGGGCGGCCCCGAAGCCGAAGCCGAAGCCGGCGCGCGCGTGGCCGTTCGTGCCGGCCGCGCCGAAGAAGCCCGCCGAGAGCTTCGCCGTCGGCTTCGCGTGGCCGTGACCGTGGCTCGACGCCGCCGCCACCGCGGCGCCCGTGCCGACGAGGGCGGCGACCCCGACCGCACCGAGCATGAGCTTTCGCGTGGGACTGATGTTCAAGGAGGTTCCTTTCGTTGCCCTGGGCGCCTTCAGCGTGGCGCACGAAGCTAAGAGCCCCCTTAGAGGCACCTAAGAATCGCGCCGCGCGACGAACCAGCGGACGCGGGCGGCGTCCTCCCGGTCGGCCTCGTCGAGGGCGAGCTCGAGCCCCGCGAGGGCCCGCTCGTGCTCGGGGATCCAGCGCCGCTCGATCGCCCGCAGCCGCTGCGTCGTCGACCGGAGCTCGTCTGCGGCGCGCCGGTGCGCGGTCTGGACGGCGCCGAGCCGGGCCGCCGCCTCGAGCGCCCGCCCGTGCGCCTGTGCGGCGTACGCGAGCGCCGCGCTCCCGCCTGCGGGGAAGAGCTCACCGGCCGGGAGGGCGACGTCGGCCGCGTCGGGATGGACGACTCCGAGCGTGTTCCGCCAGACGAGCCGGACCTCGGCCTCTCCGCGCTGCAACGCGCGCGCGAGCTCGAGCGGGCGCTCGCCCGAGAGCACCGCCGCACGCTGCCACCAGGTCTCGGCCGCCGTCGCCTCCCGCCGCCAGTCCCCCCGCGCCTCCTCGAGCTGCGCCTCGAGCTGGTCGAGCCGGTGCAGGAGCGCGCGGCGCTTCTGCTCGAGCACGTCCTCGCCCCGACGGGCGACGGCGAGCCGCCGGACGAGCCAGAGCCTCCCGGCCCTACCCGCCGGCGGGCGGATCCGCATCGCTCCCCTCCACGTAGCGCCGCAGGACGAGCTCCTCGGCGACCATCGACAGCTCGCGCCGCGGCAGCAGCGACGCGATCCGCCACGCACGATCGAGCGTATCGTCGAGCGGCCGCGCCTCGTCGCGCCGCTGCGCGAGGAACTGCGCGAGGAACGCGTCGGCGTAGCCGAGGAGTCGCCGGTCGCGTCCGGTCAACCCGGCCTCGCCGACGACGTCCGCGAGGTCGGCGATCCGCCGCGCCTCCGCGACGAATGCATACGTCTGCGCCGCGATCTCCAGATGGTCATCGCGCGTCCGACCCGGTCCCGCGCCGAGGCGCATCAGCCGCGACAGCGAGCCGAGCGCGTCGAACGGCGGGTAGACGCCGCGCACGTGGAGATCCGGCGAGAGGACGATCTGGCCTTCCGTGATGTAGCCGGTCAGGTCCGGCACCGGGTGCGTGACGTCCCCGGCGGGCATCGTCAGGACAGGGAGCTGGGTGAGCGAGCCGGGGCGGCCCGTGATCCGCCCCGCCCGCTCGTAGAGCGAGGCGAGGTCGCTGTAGAGCGAGCCGGGGTAGCCGCGCCGGCTCGGCACCTCGCCCCGCGCGCCGGAGACCTCGCGCACCGCCTCGCAGTAGCTCGTCAGGTCGGCCGTGACGACGAGGACGTGACGGCCGAGGTCGAACGCGAGGTGCTCGGCGACGGTCAGCGCGATCCGCGGCGTGACGATCCGCTCGACGAGCGGGTCGTCGGCCGTGTTGAGGAAGATCGCCAGGTCGCCGGCGGCGGAGCGCTCCTCGAGCGCGTCCCGCACCGCCATCGCGTCGGCGTGCGTGATCCCGACCGCGGCGAAGACGACGGCGAACGGCTCGTCGCCCGTGTGCGCCTGCGCCGCGACCTGCGCGGCGAGCTCGAGATGCGGCAGGCCGCCGACGGAGAAGATCGGCAGCTTCTGTCCGCGCACGAGCGTCGCGAGCCCGTCGATCGCCGAGACGCCGGTGAGGATCGCCTCGCGCGGCGTCGCGCGCGCCCGCGGGTTGATCGGGCTGCCGGCGACGCTGCGCAGCTCGTCGCCGACGACGGGCGGGCCGCCGTCGAGCGGCTCGCCGCGGCCGTTGCAGACACGGCCGAGCCAGCCCTCGCCGACGGGCACGCGCAGCGGGCTGCCGGTGAACGCGACCCGGACGCCGCCGAGCTGCACTCCGGCGGTGCCCTCGTACACCTCGACGACTGCGAGCGTGTCGCTGACGTCGAGCACGACGCCGTGACGCAGCTCGCCGGAGTCGAGCCGCACCTCCGCCACCTCGTCCCAGGCGACGCCGCTCACACCCTCGACGACGAGCAGCGGCCCGCGCGCCGAGGTGACGGAGACGTACTCGACCGGCGCGAGCAGCGTCATTCGAGCGCTCCGAGGGCCGGCGCCACGCGGTCGAAGACGGCCGCGACCTCGTCGACCGCGCCCGGCGGCGTCGCGTCGCGCGCGCGGGTCACCGGCGAGAGGTCGACCTCCTCGATCGCGGCCGCGGAGACGCCGTGCTCGACGAGCGTCCGGCAGCGGTCGTGGACCCGGAGCACGAGGTCGAGCAGTGCCGACTGCTTCGCCGGCTCGCAGTACGCGTCGTTCGCGCTCAGCGCGCTCTGCTGGAGAACGCCCTCGCGGAGCAGCCGCCCGGCGAGGAGGACGAGCCGCTCCGCGTCCGGCAGCGACCCGACCCCCACGAGCTGCGCGATCGAGTCGAGCCGGTCCGCCTCGGCGAGCAGCGTCAGCGCCCGGCCGCGCCGCTCGCCCCAGTGCGCGTCGCGCTGGAGAAAGTGCCAGTCGGCGACCGTCTCCGCGTCGCGCGACGACGAGTCGCGCCAGCTCACGGCCGGGTAGTGCCGCGCGTACGCAAGCTCGCGGTCGAGCGACCAGGTGCAGCGCGTGAAGCGGCGCGTGTGGGCGCTCACCGGCTCGGTCATGTCACCGCCGGGCGGCGACACCGCGCCGAGGATCGTCACCGACGCGTCGGCGCCGCCGAGCGTGCGCACCGCGCCGGCGCGCTCGTAGAACGCGGCGAGCGCGGACGCGAGCCCGGCGGGATAGCCCTCCTCGGCCGGCAGCTGGCCGGTGCGCGAGGCGACCTCGCGGAGCGCCTCGGCCCAGCGCGACGTCGAGTCGGCGATGAGGACGACGCGGTAGCCCATGTCGCGGAAGAACTCGGCGACGGTGACGCCGGTGTGGATGCTCGCCTCGCGCGCGAGCACCGGCATGTTCGACGTGTTCGCGAGCAGCACGGTTCGCTCCATCAGCGGCCTGCCGGTGCGCGGGTCCTCGAGCCGCGGCAGCTCCTCGAGCACGTCGGCCATCTCGTTGCCGCGCTCGCCGCAGCCGACGTAGACGATCACGTCCGCGTCGCAGTGCTTCGCGATCTGCTGGAGGAGGACCGTCTTCCCGGTGCCGAAGCCTCCCGGCACCGCCGCGGTGCTGCCGAGCGCGATCGGGAAGAAGAGGTCGAGCACGCGCTGCCCCGTCGTCAGCGGCGTGCCGAGGTGGAGCCGCTCGGCGACCGGGCGCGGCCGCCGCACCGGCCAGCGATGCGCGAGCCGGATCTCCCGGCCGCCGATCCGCGCGACGGCGTCGGCGACGGTCAGCCCGCCGGCGGGCGCGAGCCACTCGAGCTCGCCACCCGCGTCCGGCGGGACGAGCACGCGGTGCTCGATCGCCTCGGTCTCGCGCACCGTTCCGAGAAGCGCGCCCGCGGCGAGACCGCCGGAGACCGGGGCCGGCGCGAACTCCCAGCGGCGCTCCCGCGGCAGCGTCTCCAGCCGCTCGCCCTGCGTGATCCAGTCGCCCGCGCCGTCCAGCCGGCGGAGCATCCCGTCGAAGACGCCGCCGAGCAGACCGGGGCCGAGCTCGGCGCTGAGCGGCGCGCCGCTCGCGACGACGGGCTCGCCCGGCCGCAGCCCGCCCGTGTACTCGTAGACCTGCACCGTGGCCGTCTCGCCGTCGAGCGCAATCACCTCTCCCGGCAGTCCCGCCTCGCCGACCCGGACGAGCTCGAGCATCGACACCTCCGCGTTCGCCACCTCGACGACGGGGCCGTTCACGCGTGCGATGCGCGCGGCGCTCATTCCCGCTCCCGGCGCCAGAGCGTCTCCGTGCGCGCGCCGAGCCGCTCGAGGGCGCGGTCGACGAGCGTCGGCAACGTGTAGTCGACGGAGCGTCCGTCGCTCGAGCCGCGGACGCCCCCGAGACCTGCGGGATCGACGTCGAGACGCGCGCCGTCGCCGAGCTGCAGGCGGGCGGCGTCGCTCAGCTCCTCGAGCAGCGCCGCGTACCCGTTCGTGCCGCGGAGCGCGAGCGCGTCGCCGCCGGCGCGGCGGCAGAGCTCGTCGTACAGCGCGCGCTCCGCCGCGAGCACGAGCGTGCGGGCGGTCCGCCGGGCGGCCGCCTCGTCGTGCGCGCCCTCGATCGCCGCCGCGGCGGCGCCGTCGGTGCGCGCCTGCCGCACGAGCACGGCGCCCTCCTTCCGCGCGGCGGCGATGCTCTCCGCGGCCCGGCGGTCGGCGTCGGCGAGCGTCGCGTCCGCGTCGGCGCGCGCCTGCGCGAGCGTCGCGTCACGGAGCGGGCCGAGGTTCTCGACGAGCACCGTCATTCCGGTAGCACCGCCCAGACGACCATGGGCCGCTTGTCGAGCCGCGCCGCGAGCGCCGAGTACGCAGACGGGTCGAGCACGACGAGCGCGACGTCGTCGGCGAGCTCCTCCCAGGCCGCGGCCGCGTCGTCGGCGCCGGCCGCGGGCCGGACCTCGGCACCGGCGAGGGCATAGCCGCCGAGCCGCCGCTCGTCCCCGATCGCGACGGCTCTGCCGCTCATGCCTTCCCGATCAGCATGATCGCGACGACGAGCCCGTAGATCGCGATGCCCTCCGCGAGCCCGACGAACACCATGGCGCGGCCGAACATGTCGGGCTTCTCGCTGATCGCCGCGAGCGCGGCGGAGCCGGTGTACGAGACGCCGATGCCCGCGCCGATGCTCGAGCCGGCGACGGCGATGCCCGCGCCGAGCAGCGCGCTGCTCGAGTTGCTCGAGCTCGACCCGCTCGCGGCGACAGCGTCCGCCGCGCCAAGCAGCACCGCGGCGAGCAGCCCGACCGCGCCGAGCAGGATGACGCCGTTGAGGACGAGCAGGCGGCGTAGGCCGTGCTGCGGCGCACGCCGCATGATCCATACGGTCGCGGCCGCGACCGCCGCGATCAGCGGCAGGCCCCAGACGAACGAGGCGATCACGTCTCCTCCTTTTCGGAAGCCAGCGGAACGTGCCAGGGGGAGAACGGACGGCCCTCCCCCGCGAAGATGCGCGAGAACAGCTCGTAGTACTCGAGGCGCAGCGCCTGAATCGACGCGACGAGCGCCTCGAGCGCGAACGCGATGAGGTTCCCGCCGAAGAACACGAGGACGGCGAGCACGGTCCCGACGACGCCGCCCCAGAGCGCGGTCGCCGCCGACCACACGATCGCGCCGAGCGCGGCGTGCATCAGCCCGAAGGCGGCGAGCCGCGTGAACGAGACCGCGCTCGCGCCGACGCGGACGACGGAGTCGACGACGCCGATCGACGCCTCGACGCCGGCGAGCCCGCCGCGCCCCGACTCGAGCAGGTGGCCGGCGGCGAGCAGGAGGACGCCGAGCACGACGACGGCGCCGCCCGCGACGAGGACGGGCGTCGAGTCGAAGTACCAGCCCGCGGCGAGGATCGCCCCGCCGAGGAACACGCACGTCCCGGCGATCCCGGACGGCGCGACGAGCGCCGCCACGGCGCCCTCCTCGCGCCAGCGGTTCACCGTTCCGAACGCGTAGCTCTGCGCCAGCAGTAGCGCGCCGATCGCGACGGCGGCTGCGAGCAGCGGCAGCGGACGGTCGACCGGGCTGAGCCAGACGACCGGAACGGCGCCGGTCGGACCGAAGAACTCGCCGTAGAGCAGCCCGAAGAACGCGGCCGAGAGACCGGCGGCGAAGGGCAGCGGCCAGAGCGGCTGGAAACGTGCCAGGCGCCCGCGGCGCGCGCGGCGGAGGAGCAGCGCCAGTCCGGCGACGATCAGCCCGTGGCCGACGTCGCCGAACATCATCCCGAACATGAGGACGAACGAGACGGTGGCGAACAGCGTCGGGTCCATGTCCGCGTAGTGCGCCGAGCCGTACGTCTCGACGAGCGGCCGGAACGGGCGCGCCACCGGCTTCCGCGCGATGAGCGTCGGCGGCTCGATCCAGGAGGGGCGCTCGAGCTCGACCGCGACCGCGCCGCTCGGCGCGAGCCGCGCGGCGAGCGGCTCCAGCTCCCCGCTCGGCGTCCAGCCGACGAGCGCGGCGAAGCTCCCGTGACGGACCGCCGCCTCCGCGCGGCGCTCGAGCTCGACCTCGCCGGCGAGGAGATCCGTCGCGCCGAGCCGTTCCAGCTCCGCGACGTCGGGGGCGACGGGCGCGAGCCGCGGCTGCGGCGCGGCGCCGGACTTCGCCGCGTGCTCGACGCGGCGCAACGCCTCGACGGTCTCGCCGCTCGCGGTCGGCAGCGCGCCGGCGAGCTCGACGACACCCGCGTCGGCGAGCTCGACGAGGGCCTCGCGCAGCCGCGACCGCGGCGCGACGACGGCCACCCGGCTCATACGCGCAGGGACCGAGAGCGCGTGCTCACGCTGCGGCATCGAACGCCTCCTCCGCTCCGGGCAGCCCGCGCCGCGCGACTGCCTCGAGCGCGGCCGCGGTCCGGTGCGCGTCGGCGGCGAGCAGCGCGGCCGCCCCGACCACGACACCGCGTCCCGCGACGGAGCCGTGCACGAGCGACTCGGCGTCGGTCTCGACCCGGCGCCACCATGCGCTCTTGGCGCGCCAGAGATCGTCCGGCGTCTCGACGCCGTCGAACGTCCATGCCGCGTCGGGCGGGAGCGTCGCGGCGAAGCGTGCGAACGTCGGCGCGGACCGCCAGTCGCGGCCGATGAAGGTCAGCTCGGGGACCGGGAGCAGGTCGACCGGCACGCCGGCGACGAACAGCTCGCGGGCGATCAGGAGCGCGACCGCGCCGGCCGCCCAGCGCCGCGCCTCCGGCGCCTCGGCGTCGACGCGGCGCGCCCACGCGAGCCGCAGACCGAGGCTCAGCTGTGCAGGCGTGAGCCCGTCCGGGTCGCCCCACGCGGTCACGGAGAGGACGCGCCGCAGCTCGTCGACGCTCTGCGCCTCGGCCGCGCGCGGCCACGCGACCGCGAGCGCGCCGAGCTCGAACGGACGCCGCAGCTCCGTGCCGGCGAGGTACGCGACGCGGTCCTCGAGATTCACGAGCTCGAACCACGCGGCGAGCGAGCGGAGCAGGCCGAGGGCCTCACCGGGAAGCCAGCCCGCGAGCACGCGCAGGTTGAGGAGCGTCGCCGCGGCGACCGCGCGCTGCGCGCCGGCGAGCCCGAGGTCGAGGCTGACCTCCCGCCCGTACGGCGTCCGTCCCAGCGCGGCGACCGCGGCGGGAAGCGACGGCGACGATGCGAGCCGGCGCGCGCCCTCCGGCCCGAGCCGGCGCTCCGACGCGAGCAGCTGCGCGCGCACGCTCCCCGCGATCCATCCCCCGCTCACGACGGCCTCCCCGCGATCGACGCGATCACCTCGGCGGCGAGCGCCGGGATCCGCTCCCGGCCGGCGTCGAGGATGCGCGCCGCGTCCTCGCGTGCGGCCGCCTCGATGGCGTGCGCCTCGCGGGTCGCCGCCGCGCGGCGCTCGGCCTCCGCCCGCGCCCGCTCCGCCTCCGCGCGGCGGTGCGCCCGTGCGAGCACCCGCTCCGCGTCCGCGGCCGCGACCGCGAGCCGCCGCTCGGCGTCGGCCGCGGCGGCCGCGCGGATCTCCGCCGCCTCCAGCTCGATGGCGTCGAGGGCGGCGAACACGGGCAGGAGCTCTGATTCGATGGTGTCGCCCGCGGCGGCCGGCACCGCAGCGGCGCGGCGAAAGCGCTCTAGGACACTGCCGACGGGCCTCACGGGAAGCGACCTCCGGGTGTGCCATCAGCGTGGAGCTCAGCCCCGGCCGCACGCATCCGGGCCGTCGCCGATCCGGATACGGGGTTTCCGAAGCGAGAAGGCGAGAAGTCCACGGTTGGGAGCGGCCCGGCCGGGCCGAGACTCGGACACGAGCGATGACCGCGGTCGGCAGCACCCCGTACGGCTGGTTCGACGAGTCGGCGCGCGAGTACGTCGTCACGCGCCCGGACACGCCCACGCCGTGGATCAACTACATCGGCGAGGGCGGCTACGGCGGCATCGTCTCGAACACCGGCGGCGGCTACTCGTTCGACCGCGACCCGCGCAACCGCCGCGTCAGCCGCTACCGCTACAACGCGATCCCCGCGGACCAGCCCGGGCGCTACGTCTATCTCCGCGACCAGGAGACCGGCGCGTTCTGGAGCCCGACGTGGCAGCCGGTGCGCCGCCCGCTCGACGCGTACGAGTGCCGGCACGGCGCCGGGTACACGCGCATCGCGGGCGAGCTCGACGCGATCGCGGCCGAGCTCCTCTACTTCGTGCCGCCCGCCGCGCCGTGCGAGCTGTGGCGGCTCCGCCTCCGCAACGCGGGCGTGCGCCCGCGCCGCCTGCGCAGCTTCAGCTACGTCGAGCTGAGCTATCCCGACGCGCTCGCCGACCAGCAGAACCTCGACTGGGCGCAGCACATCTTCCGCACGCGCCACGAGGACGGGACGCTCCTCGCCTGCACGGAGTTCCGTCCCGACACGACGTTCTTCTCCTCGAGCGCGGAGCCGGTCGGCTTCGACGCCGACCGCGAGCGGTTCGTCGGCCGCTGGCGCGACCTCGCCGATCCGATCGCCGTCGAGCTCGGCGAGCCGTCGAACGAGGACTCGCCCCGCGGGAACGGGATCGGCTCGCTCTGCCACGAGCTCGAGCTCGCGCCGGGCGAGGAGCGCGAGATCGTCTACGTGCTCGGCATCGCCGGCGACGCGGACGGTGCCGCGCGCGCCGTCGCCGCGTACCGCGAGCCGGGTGCGGTCGACGCAGCGTTCGCGGCGCTGCGCGCGGACTGGGACGCGTACCTCGCCCGCTTCGTCGTGGCGACGCCCGATCCGGCGTTCGACGCGATGGTCGACGGCTGGAACCCGATCCAGTGCCGCACGACGCTGCACTGGTCGCGGTTCGCGTCGGCGTACGAGACGGGGCTCGGACGCGGGATGGGCACGCGCGACTCGGCGCAGGACACGCTCGGCACCGTGCACGCCGCGCCCGAGCGCGCGCACGAGACGCTGACGCGGTTGTGGCGGCTCCAGTTCCTCGACGGCCACGCGTGGCACCAGTTCTTCCCGCTCACGGGCGAGGGCTCCGTCGGCCACGCGGCCGAGCGGCCGGCGTGGCCGCAGTGGTTCTGCGACGACCACCTCTGGCTCGTCATCGCGACGTGCGCGTATCTCCGCGAGACCGGCCACGCCGCGTATCTCGAGCAGCGCGTCCCGTACGAGGACGGAGTCGAGGAGACGATCTGGGAGCACATGCTGCGCGCGATCGAGTTCACGCGCGCGCACCGCGGCCCGCACGGGCTGCCGCGCATCGGCTTCGCCGACTGGGACGACACGCTCAACCTCGATCACGGCTCGGGGAGGGCCGAGTCGGTGTGGTGCGCGATGCAGCTCTGCCGCGCGCTCCTCGACCTCGCCGAGCTCGCCGGCGAGCTGGGCCGCGAGGCGGAAGGCTTCCGCGCGCTCGCCCGCGAGACCGCCGCCGCCGTCGAGGAGCACTGCTGGGACGGCGCGTGGTACGCGCGCGCGTTCGACGACGACGGCCGTCCTGTCGGCGTCGCGGCCGAGGAGCGACACCGGATCAACATGAACCCGCAGACGTGGTGCGTGATCGGCGAGACCGCGCCGTCCGAGCGTGCAGAGCGTGCGCTCCGCTCGATGGAGGAGCATCTCGGCACGGAGCTCGGAATCGCGCTGCTCGACCCGCCGTACGACGGCGGCGACGAGCGCGTCGCCGGCACCGCGACGTATCCGCCCGGCGCGAAGGAGAACGGCGGCATCTTCTGCCACGCGAACGCGTGGGCGGTGGTCGCGGCCGCGAAGCACGGGTGGAACGACGCCGCGTACGACTGGTACCGGCGCATCCTGCCGCTGTTGCGCGACGACTCCGACCGCTACCTCGTCGAGCCGTACGTCTACTGCCAGAACGTGTGCGGGCCGACGCATCCGCAGTTCGGCATGGGCCGGAACGCGTGGCTGACCGGCACGGCCTCGTGGACGTACGTCGCCGCGACGCAGTGGATCCTCGGGATCCGTCCGACGTACCGCGGGCTGCGGATCGCGCCGGCGCTGCCGAGCGCGTGGGACGGCTTCACGGCGCGGCGCCTGTTCCGCGGCGTCGCCTACGAGATCGCGGTCGAGCGCGCCGGCCCGGGGAACGCGGTGTCGCTCGAGGTCGACGGCGTCGCGGTGGCCGGCGACGTCGTGCCGCTGCCGCCGCCGGGCCGCGACCGCGTGTCGATACGGGCGACTATCGCGTCGTGACGCGGCCGTCGCCCGGGCGGACGAGTCCCGCGTCGTAGGCGACGATCACGGCCTGCACCCGGTCGCGGACGCCGAGCTTGCGCAGGATGCTCGAGACGTGCGTCTTCACCGTCGTCTCGCCGAGGACGAGCCGCTCGGCGATCTCCGCGTTCGAGAGCCCCGACGCGAGCAGTCGCAGGATCTCGCGCTCACGGCCGGTCAGGCCCGCCACCGCGTCGGCTGCTGCGCCCGACTCGTCCGCGTCGGCGAACCGCTCCAGCAGCCGGCGCGTCACCGTCGGCCCGAGCAGCGCGTTGCCGCCCGCGACGAGCCGGATCGCGTCGACGAGATCGCCGGGGCGCACGTCCTTCAGGAGAAAGCCGCTCGCGCCGGCGCGCACCGCGGCGTAGACGTACTCGTCGAGGTCGAACGTCGTCAGGACGAGAATCCGCGCCGGTGCACCCGCCGCGACGATCCGGCGCGTCGCCTCGATGCCGTCGAGCCCCGGCATGCGCACGTCCATGAGCACGACGTCGGGCTCGAGCTCGAGCGTCAGCCGCACCGCCTCCTCGCCGTCCTCCGCCTCGCCGACGACCTCGAGATCCGGCCGCGTCTCGACGACGAGCCGGAAGCCGCTGCGCACGAGCGCCTGGTCGTCGGCGATGAGGACCCGGACCGCCATCAGAACGGGATCTCGGCGGTGACGACGTAGCCGCCGTCAGGCCGCGAGCCGCTGGCGACCCGACCCCCGAGCATCGCGACGCGCTCGCGCATGCCGATCAGGCCGCTGCCGCCGTTCGCATCGGCGGCGCCCCTCCCGTCGTCGCTGATCTCGAGCCCGAGCTCGTCGCCGTAGCGGACACGCACGGTCGCGTGCGCCGCGCCCGCGTGCTTCAGCGTGTTCGTCAGCGCCTCCTGGACGATCCGGTACGCCGACAGGTCGACGGCCGCGGGAAGCGGACGCGCGACGCCCTCGACCTCGATCTCGACGTCGAGACCGGTCGCGCGCACCTGCTCGACGAGCCGGTCGAGGCGCGCCAGCCCCGGCTGCGGCTCGTACTCGGCGCCGTCCTGGAGAATCCCGAGCACGCGGCGGAGGTCGCCGAGCGCGGCGCGCGCCGCCTGCTCGATCGCGCGGATCGGCTCGCGCGCGCGGCGCGGGTCGGCGTCGAACACGTCGTCCGCCGCGGCAGCCTGGACGACGATGACGCTGAGCGCGTGCGCGACGACGTCGTGGAGCTCGCGCGCGATGCGGGCCTGCTCCTCGGCGGCGACGCGCTGCGCCTCCGCCTCGCGCTCGCGCTCGAGGCGCGTCGCCTTCTCCTCGATCTCGTGGATGTACGCGCGCCGCGAGCGGATGCTGTCGCCGAGCAGCCACGCGGCGACGAGGAAGACGACGCGCGCGGCCGAGTCGCCGAACGCCGATCCGCTGAGCCCGAGCGCGATCGCCAGCGACGCGATCGACACGACCGCCGTCGCCACCGCGGCGCGCGTCCGCGAGGTCGCGGCGAGCGTGTAGAGCGCGACCGCGAGCTGGAACGGCACGAGCCAGAGGTCGAGCGCGACGATCGCGAGCGCGGCCGCCGTCACGACGATCACCACCGCGAGCGGCCACCGGCGTCGCCAGAGGAGCGGCAGCGTCTCGAGCGTCCCGAGGACGACGTTCGCCGTCGCGTGCCCGTGACGGGTCGCCGCGCCGAACGTCACGCCGAGCAGCGCGACGACGAGGCCGACGTCGACGAGGAGCGGATGGCGGCGCAGCCAGTTCCAGATCATCTGCGCCGAACGGTAGCTAGGTGTCGCGCCGGACGAGCAGCACCGCGGCGATCGCGATCGCGAGCGCGGTGTAGCCGCAGAACAACGCGAATCCGGGCCCGGGTGCGAGGTCGTGCGGCCCGTGCGTGAGCGAGAAGACGTCACGCCCCGCGGCGTCCGGGAGATACGGGGAGATCGCGTTGTTCCAGCTCGCCGGCAGGATGTTCATCAGCGGCGGGATGACGAAGAAGATCGCCGCGAAGGTCGCGATCCCGCCGGCGGTGTTGCGGACGATCGCGCCGACCGCCATCGCGAACATGCCGAGGACGACGACGTACGCGGCGCCGCCGAGCACCGACCGGAGCACGCCGGGAGACGTGAGCGAGATCTGGAGGATGTGGTGCTGCGCGAGGATCTTCTGGCTGCCCCAGAAGGCGATCAGCACCGACGGCACCGCCAGCACGAGGACGACGAGTGCGTAGACGCCGAGCTTCGCCCAGAGCACCGGCAGGCGCTTCGGCACCGCCGTGAAGCTCGCGCGAATCATCCCCGTCGAGTACTCGCCCGTGATGATCAGCACGCCGAGCACGGCGATCGCGAGCTGCGAGAGGTTCACGCCCGCGAGCGCGATGTCGAGCGGATGGCGGTCCGCGCGCTCGCGCGGCGCCATGTGTGCCCAGTGCGAGCCGACGATCGTCGCGAACAGGAGCGGCAGCCCGATCGTCAGGATCACCGCGACGGCGAGCGACCACCGCGTCGAGCGCAGCGAGTGGAGCTTGGTCCACTCGGACACCGCGACGCGCGCCTGCGTCACCTTGCCGGTGGTGGCGAGCCGCGGGACGGCGACGACGTGGACGATGTTGCTCACGCGGCGCCCTCCTCTTCGGTGACGACCTCTCCGGCCTTGTACTCGACGTCCTCGCGCGTCAGCTCCATGAACGCCTCCTCGAGCGACGCCTGCATCGGCGTCAGCTCGTGCAGGACGATCCCGTGGGCGGCGGCGATCTCGCCGACCTGCTGCGCGGACAAGCCGCTGATGTCGAGCACGCCCGGCTCGCCGCTCTCGACGGAGACGTCGGGGCCGGCGACGAGCTCCTGCAGCCGCAGCGCCTGCGGCGAGCGCACGCGGACGAGGCCGCCCGAGGCGCGTTGGACGAAGTCGGCGACGCTCGTGTCGGCGATGAGGCGGCCGCGCCCGATCACGATCAGGTGGTCGGCGGTGAGCGCCATCTCGCTCATCAGGTGCGAGGAGACGAACACCGTTCGCCCTTCCGCGGCGAGCGACTTCAGCAGGTTGCGAATCCAGTGGATCCCTTCCGGGTCGAGCCCGTTCGACGGCTCGTCGAGGAGCAGCGTCGCCGGGTCGCCGAGCAGCGCCGTCGCGATGCCGAGCCGCTGGCCCATGCCGAGCGAGAACTGGCCGGCGCGCTTGCGCGCGACCTCGTGCAGCCCGACGAGGTCGACGAGCTCGTTGACGCGACGCTTTCCGATGCCGTGCGTCTGCGCGAGCGCGAGCAGGTGGTTGTACGCCGACCGGCCCGTGTGCACGGAGCGCGCCTCGAGCAGCGCGCCGACCTCGTGCAGCGGCGCCGCGAAGTCGCGGTAGTGCTTCCCGTCGAGCGTCACGGTGCCCGCGGTCGGGGCGTCCAACCCGAGGATCAGCCGCATCGTCGTCGACTTCCCCGAGCCGTTCGGGCCGAGGAAGCCGGTGACGACGCCCGGTCGGACGTCGAAGTCGAGCCCGTCGACGGCACGCTTCTCGCCGTAGTCCTTCGTCAGCCCGCGTGCCTCGATCACGCCATGGACGCTAGCCCCGCCGCGGCGGCCCCGCCTCGGCCGCGGGGACGAATCTGCATCCTCCGGAAGAACGAGATGCAGGGCGTTGACCCGCCCGCGGCCCCGCTGGGGCCTGCTGCTCCTCTGGACGTTCCCGTTCGCCTCGGGCAACCCGCCGCCGTCGGTGTTCATCCAGTACACGGGGCAGCCGAGTGCGCCGTGCAGCACGGCAAAGGAGCTCATCCCGTTCAAGGTGCGGAACAACTGGCGGATCGACATCCAGGCGCGCGACGCGGTGACGCAGGCGCCGCTGCGCACCGGCGGCTACGGCGTCTACATCCACTACCCGGGTGGAGACGTCCAGGCGCAGAACACCTGGAACGTCAAGTAGTGCCCCGTCCAGCAATACATGTCCGCTGGACGGCATCACTGGACGGGGCACCAAGCCGCTCGAACCGCGCCGTGAAGTGCCGCAGCGCCGGCGGCTCCTCGACGATGCGCAGGCCGCGCAGCTCGTCGCGGCGTGCGGCGACGTCGGTGCAGACCTCGATCACGTAGTCGACGTGGCTCTGCGTGTACGTGCGCCGCGGGATCGCAAGCCGCACGAGGTCCATCGCGGCGGGATGCTCGCTCCCGTCGGGACGGCGCCCGAACATGACGGTGCCGATCTCGCAGCCGCGGACGCCGCCGGCGAGGTAGAGCTCGACCGCGAGCGCCTGGCCGGGATACTCGAGCGGCGGGATCTGCGGCAGCAACCCGCGCGCGTCGAGGTAGACGGCGTGCCCGCCGATCGGGCGCACGACGGGGACGCCCGCGCGCGTCAGCGCGTCGCCGAGATACGCGGTCGAGCGGATGCGGTAGCGGAGATAGTCGTGGTCGACGGCCTCGTGCAGCCCCTGCGCGATCGCCTCGAGGTCGCGGCCGGCGAGCCCGCCGTACGTCGGGAACCCCTCTGTCAGGACGAGCAGCGTCCGGCACCGCTCCGCGAGCGCGTCGTCGTCGCAGGCGAGCCAGCCGCCGATGTTCGCGAGCGGGTCCTTCTTCGCGCTCATCGTCATCCCGTCGGAGAGTGACGCGAACTCGCGGACGATGTCCGCGACGCTGCGATCGCCCTGCCCCTCCTCGCGCTCACGGACGAACCACGCGTTCTCGGCGAAGCGGCACGCGTCGAGGAACAGCGGCACGCCGTGCCGGTCGCACGCCGCGCGCACGGCGCGGAGGTTCGCGAGCGAGACCGGCTGGCCGCCGCCGGAGTTGTTCGTGATCGTGACGAAGACCGCGGGGACGTCCGCCGCGCGCTCGGCGAGGAGCCGCTCGAGCGCGTCGACGTCCATGTTCCCCTTGAATGGATGCTCGTGCGACGGCTCGAGCGCCTCGGGGATCGGCAGGTCGACCGCCTCCGCGCCGGTGAACTCGACGTTCGCGCGCGTCGTGTCGAAATGCGTGTTGTTCGGGACGATCTTCCCCGCGCCGCCGATCGCGGTGAACAGGATCTTCTCCGCGGCGCGGCCCTGGTGCGTCGGGATCACGTGCCGGAACGGAAAGAGCTCCTGAACCGCCTCGAGGAACACGTACCACGACGGCGAGCCGGCGTAGCTCTCGTCGCCGTGCTGCACCGCCGCCCACTGGTCGCGCGACATCGCGCCGGTGCCCGAGTCGGTGAGCAGGTCGACGAGCACGTCGTCTGCGTGCAGCCCGAACAGGTTGAGCCCCGCGGCCTCGATCGCCTCGCGGCGGTGCTCCGGCGTCGTCAGTCGCAGCGGCTCGACAGAGTGGATGCGGAACGGCTCGATGATCGTGCGGTACACCACCGGCCGGAGTGTCGTCGGGGGCGGGCACGGCGCAATCGGGGAGTCCGCGGATACGGTCCGCGGTATGCCGCTTCGCAATCGGGTGACGCCGCTCGGCGAGATCGTCGCAGACCCGGCGCGCGGGCTCGTCTACGGGAACCGCGGCTGTCTCCACGACGAGCGCGGCGAGATCCGCCGCGACTTCGCCGTCAAGCGCTGGATCGCGTGCCGGCTCGAGTTCCGCGGGCGGCACCGCTCGCCGCTCGTGCAGCCCGGGCGCTACACGGGGCTGTTCTTCCTCGACGAGGCGACGGCGATGGCGGCGGGGCACCGCGCCTGTGCGGAGTGCCGCCGCGCGGACTACGTCCGCCTCCAGGAGATCCTCGGCTGCGCCGGCGCGGACGCGCTCGACGAGCGGCTCCACGCCGAGCGGCTCGCCGGCGGCCGGGCGCGCCGGCTCCACGACGTGCGGCTCGACGACCTGCCCGACGGCGCCGTCGTCCTCCGCGACGGCGCGCCGTGGCTCGTGCTCGGCGCGCAGCTCCTGCGCTGGACGCCGGCCGGCTACCGCGAGCGCGTCGCGCGCCCGGTGCGCGCGCCGGCGCAGGCGGTCACGCCCCCGTCGCTCGTCGAGGTCCTCCGCGCCGGCTGGGATCCGCTCGTGCCGCTCGTGCATCCCACGGCTCGCTGATGGCAGAGTTCGGGGGTGGCGACGATGCGAGATCTCGACAAGCTCGCGCTCGCGATGCCCGGCGCCGAGAAGACCGTGTCCGAGGACGGGCGGCCGACCTACTCCGCGCACGGGAAGTACTTCTGCTTCCACCGCACGAGGCGGCCCGATGCCGTCGACCCGGAGACCGGCGAGCGCCTCGACGACGTGCTCGTCTTCCGCGTCGAGGGCGAGGACGTGAAGGAGCTCCTGCTCGCCGACGACCGCGGCGTCTACTTCACGACGCCGCACTGGAACGGCTATCCCGCCGTGCTCGTCCGCATCCCGAGCCTCGCGCGCATCGACCGCGCCGAGCTGCGCGACCTCGTCGTCGACGCATGGCTGACGCGCGCCCAGAAGCGCGAGGCGAAGGCCTGGCTCGCGGAGAACGAGGAGGCGTCGTGAGCGGACAGCCGTCGTACTGGGTCGTCCAGCTGACGACGAAGTACGGGTCGCTCGAGGAGGCGATGCGGACGGCGCCGGAGGAGCTCGCCGCGCACAGGGCGCGCTGCCGCGAGTTCCACGAGCGCGGCGAGCTGCTGATGGCCGGCGCGTTCCTCGACGGCGACGGGCCTGTCAGCACGATGGCGGTGCTGACCACGCGCGAGGCGGCGGAGGAGTTCGCCCGCGGCGACCCGTTCGTCCTCGTCGGCATGGTCGGCGACTGGCAGGTCCGCGAGTGGGCGAACCTGTTCGCGGGCGCGGGCTAGACCCCGGGTTCGAGCCCGCCGGCTCGGCGCCGGCGGGCTCGGGTTCCTACGTCTTCAGCGCGCCGATGTCCGCCTGCAGCTGCGCGATGTTGAAGCCCTCGGGGCTCTTGCCGTTCTTGAGGTTCTCCGCGGAGACGTACACCCACGCCTCCTCGCAGTACTTCTCGAAGAACCGCTCCGTCATCTGCTGGAGCGCGCCCCAGGTGACGACGTCGATGTTCTGGCGCTTCGCGACGCCGGACACGTAGTGCCCGCCCTCGATGTGCGCGCCGGAGACGACGTCCCACGGCTCGCCCTTGTGGAACTGGTCCATCGCGGTGTCCGGGAACTGGATGCCGATCCCGATCACCTGGAACAGGTACATCGCCGTGTAGACCTCGTTCAGGTTCTTCTCGTCGAGACGGACGTAGGCGCCGATCTTGTGGCGCGTACCCTTCGAGTCGACGATCCCCTTGCTCCGCCGGTAGCCGAGCACCTTGCGGACGTCGGAGCCCTGGTCGGTCGGGTTGTCGCCGGGCGGGCCGCCCTTCGGGTCGAAGCCCGTGCCGGCCGAGTAGTCGCTCAGGACGTCGGCCGTCGTGAAGTGAGCCTGGTGTCCCCCCTCCTTCGTCAGGAGCATCGTCTCGTGCGCCGGTCCGGCCCACGCACAGTCGCCCCATTCGTCGTTCCCCAGCATCCCCCAGGCCCGGGCCCCGAACAGGGTCTCGTGGCCGAACTGCGCAGGGGGCGTCGGCAGCTTCGCCGGCTCGACGTAGCGCGCGAACATGAGATCGCGCTCGTCGACGGTTGCCGGGAGCTTGCCAAGCTTGAGCCCTGGCATATGTCCTCCTTCACTGACGGTCGGTGGAGGCCGCGCCGACGGACAATGACGCCTCTGAGGGGAAGTCCGCAAGGGACCCGTGCACGAAACCGGATGCGGAGGGCTGCGCCCCGGGGTTAGCGTCGGTGTGCGATGGGACGCAGGCTCCACCGGCTGCACCGCGGCGAATGGGCCCGCCTGGGCGGGTTCGGCGCGGCGGTCCTCGTCCTCCACGCGCTCGGCTGGGGGCTCTTCCTCGCCTACTCGAGCGGCAACCCGGCCCTCGCCGGCCTCGGCACCCTCGCCTACACGTTCGGGCTGCGGCACGCATTCGACGCCGACCACATCGCCGCGATCGACAACACGACCCGCAAGTTCCTCCAGGACGGGAAGCGGCCGCTCGGCGTCGGCTTCTTCTTCAGCCTCGGCCACTCGACGATCGTCTTCGCGCTCGCCGCCGGCCTCGCGGTCGCGGCCAAGACGGTGGACTCGAGGATCCCGACCCTGCAGAGCTACGGCGGGACGATCGGCGCCGGCGTCTCGGGGACGTTCCTCTGGATCATCGGCGTGCTCAACCTGCTCGTGCTCCTCGACGTCGCGCGCGTCTTCCGCGCGATGCGGCACGGCGCCTACGACGAGGAGCGGCTCGAGCTGCGGCTGCGCGACCGCGGCTTCGTGAACCGGTTCCTCGGCGGCTTCACGCGCCGGATCCGCGCGAGCTGGCAGATGTACCCGCTCGGGCTGCTGTTCGGCCTCGGCTTCGACACGGCGACCGAGGTCGGCCTGCTCGCGCTCGCCGCCGGCGTGGCGACGCACCACGTCCCGTTCCTCGCGGTGATCTCGCTGCCGCTCCTGTTCGCGGCGGGGATGAGCCTGATGGACACCGCCGACGGCGCGTTCATGAGCCAGGCGTACGGCTGGGCGTTCTCGAACCCGGTGCGGAAGGTCTACTACAACCTCACGGTCACGACCCTGTCGGTCACGGTCGCGCTCATGATCGGCACCGTCGAGCTGCTGCAGGTCGCCGCCGGCCGGCTCGCCCTCGACGGGACCTTCTGGCGCTTCCTCGCCGATCTCGACTTCGGCCGGCTCGGCTACGCGATCGTCGCGCTGTTCGTGCTGACGTGGGTCGCGTCGATCGCGCTCTGGAAGACGCGCCGCATCGAGGAGCGCTGGTCCCGGCCGGCCGAGTGAGCACCGGCGTGTGGCCGTCCGGCGGCCGGCGGTCGCGCTCGCCGCGGGCCGTGCGAGAATCGCCCGACGCCGCGACCGAGCCCGGCGAGGCGGTCGTTCTGATCCCAACACCTTCCGAAGGGAGCGGTCTGGCCATGGAACACGTCGTTCTCTCCGAGCGTCTCACCCATCACGCCCACATGCACAACCCCGCGCTGGTCGAGCAGGCGAAGCAGCGGGCGGACAACGTGCAGAACCGGATCGCCGACCGGATCACGGCGTTCGCCGGATCGATGGCCTTCGTCTACATCCACCTGCTCTGGTTCGGCATCTGGATCGCGTCCGGCGTCGAGCACTATCCGTACGGCCTCCTGACGATGATCGTCTCGCTCGAGGCGATCTTCCTCTCGACCTTCGTGATGATCAGCCAGAACCGCGCCGACGCGAAGCGGCAGGTGGTCGCCGACCTCCAGTGGCAGACCGTTCAGGAGGAGGACCGCCAGAACGAGCAGCTGATCGAGATCTCGAACCAGATCCTCCAGCTGACGAAAGAGATCCACGGCTTCACGCATGCGGCTCGGCCGGCGCGGCCCGAGCGCCCGGCATGAGGCGGCGTGAGGTCAGTGCGGCGCGGCACCGATGTCGTGCTCGAGGGCGATGATCGTCACGAGCACGATCAGCGCGATCCCGACGGTCGAGAAGCGCTGGTAGACGCGCCGGGAGACCGGCCGTCCGCGCACGCCCTCGATCAGGGCGACGAGGATGTGCCCTCCGTCGAGCGGCAGCAGCGGCAGGAGGTTGTAGAGGGCGAGCGACATGCTGATCAGCCCGAGCAGCTCCAGGTACCACGGAAGCCCGACCGTGAGGTACTGCTCCGACGTGCGGACGATCCCCACCGGCCCCGAGATCTCGGCGCCCCTCCGTGACTCGACGAGATCGCGCACGGCGGCGGTCGTGCCCGTCACCACCCGCCAGCAGTCGCCGACCGCGAGCCGGGCGCTCGTGCCCGGGGGATACGAGACGAGCTGCGTCGCGGGGACGAAGCCCCAGATCCAGCGGCCTCGGCTCTCGATCGTGCGGCGCGGGCCGAGCGTCAGCCTCCGCCCGTCGCGCTCGACGGTGACGGTGATCGGGCGCCCGTGGCTGCCGTCGATCAGGGTCGAGGTCCGGGTGAACGTGCGCGTCGGGTGGCCGTCGACGGCGACGATGCGGTCGCCGGCCCGGAGCCCGGCCGCGGCGGCCGGGGTGTGCGCCTCGACCTGCGCGACCTCGGTGCTCGGGGTGCTCGACGGCGCTCCGGTCG
>Ga0335069_10004558_pt1 | contig 20464 bp, 18 predicted proteins | sample Lox_Sample_11_FD_206714 | JGI IMG/M metagenome (GOLD analysis project Ga0335069, IMG submission 206714) | Soil microbial communities from Loxahatchee National Wildlife Refuge, Florida, United States - Lox_Sample_1.1 | ecosystem: Environmental > Terrestrial > Soil > Wetlands | place: USA... | reverse complement strand
GAAGACACCGATGATGCAGCAGTGGCATCTTGGGCTGCAATATCAACTACCGGCACAGACAGTACTCGAAGTTGCGTATGCGGGCTCGCATGGCCAGAGGCTATACGGTTTCTACAATGGAAACCAGGCCACACCCAGCCCGGATCCAAATGCCCCGCTGGCTCCGCGACGTCCCTTCCCTGCTGTCGATGGCACCATCTCCACGTTCAGATCGAACACCATCTCCAACTATCACGCGTTGCAGGCGCATCTGGAAAAGCGGGTATCGCGCGGCTTGCAGTTCCAGGTTTCGTACACCTATAGCCATGCGCTGGATGAGGCCTCCAGCGCGAGTCTGGGGTCACTCAACAATGGCGACTTCCGCGATCAGCGCTTCCCCAGCATGGAATATGGGAACTCGGATTTCGACGTGCGTCATCACTTTGTTGCCGCCTATTCCTATGACCTGCCATTCGGCAGAGGCCAGGCGATTGCCGGCAACGCTTCGGGTTTCCTCAACCAGTTGATCGGTAACTGGCAAATCTCGGGCATCACCTCAGTTTCTTCAGGAAACTGGTTCACGATTTCCGATCCTTTCGTCAGCAGTTCAAATAACGACTGCGGCGGCACCGTTGCCTACAACTGCTCGCGACCCAATGTGATTGGCAATCCCAACGGCCACCCGTGTATTCCCGGAACGTTCTACAACACTTGTGCATTCACCAGCGACCTGGTTCCGGGCACCTATGGTGATGAAGGCAGAAACGTCGTGCTTGGCCCTGGCTACCAGACTTGGGACATGTCGTTCCTTAAGCTGTTTCCAGTTCGCGAGGAGATGCGCTTTGAGTTCCGGACCGACTTCTTTAATGTATGGAACCACACCAACTATCTGACGGGCCCGATGGGAGCAGCCGGACAGTTTGAACCGGTCTCGGTCGAATTAGGAACCAGCCAGATGGGCTTTCCGCAAGCGGCGCGCGACCCCCGACTGATCCAGTTTGCGCTCAAATTTATCTTCTAGCCGTAGAAATGAGGACCGAACGCTCTTCGGTCCTTTCAACTTTTTTGGCTCCCGGGAGGGCGTGTGGCGATCGTATTGCGTTTAGTGCAACAATTTCATGCGTCGAAGAAAGATGAATTCATGGTCTTGGAACGACAATTTGCCGAGTTCGAACGACGCGGCTGCTGGCCTCGCGGAGAGCGCCTGACCCCTATATCTGGCCGTGACCCCGGCAATACGCTGATCTGGCAGTGCCGCTTCGAAAATCTCGCTGCCGCCGAGGAGGCCCTCAAGGTTATCGAGAAGAGCCCCGAACACACGGGCTTGGTAAATCAGCAAAAGGAGTTCTTCAAAGATACCTGGATCGAGTTCTATCAAGTTCTCGAATAAGGCGCTCGAAGTAATCTGGATGACCTACCAGACAAGCCAACGTTAGGAGTCTAATTACCCTAGTCAACAAGCATTTGTTATTGACTATCTACTGCCGACGGCAGTAGATTGCGGTAGCTCGGATTTTTCTGGGCTTACCCTGTCCCATCGGAGCCCGGATCTCAAAATGTGTGGAGAGCTAAGATTCGTCGCTATTGGTTCGGGGAAGGAAGTATTTTTTGAGATTTTTTGGGGGAAGTACTCTGACTGCTTCATCGTTATCTAAAGCTTGCACTCTTCTTAAGCTGATCAAACCGGGCGCGCTGGTCGCTGTGGCGATGCTCCCGCTTGCTCTTTGTCAGGCACAGGCCGCCTCTGGTCCGAAACCGCCGGATGCAACCAATGCTCCGCCCGCTAACCGCGTTGTAATTAAAGTTGGCAACATCCAACTCACCCAGGCCGAGTTCGAGACCGTCATGAAGGTTCTGCAGGCTCAGCAGGGCCCGGCCGAAATCACTCGCCGGACGTTTGCGGAAAACTACTCTTCTCTTCTTATGCTCGCCCAGAAGGCGCAGGCGGAACATATGGAGACGTCGCCCGACGTGATGCTTCAATTGGCCCTCGATCGCAATCAGATCCTTTCGAATGCTGCCTATGCCAAGCTGCAGAAAGAGGCGAAACCCAGCGCGGATGAAATCAACACCTATTACGTGGCGCATGGTGAAGATTTCGACGTCGTCGATCTTCGTCGGCTGTTCGTTTGGCAAAACAGTACGGGTGAGAAAGGCAAGCGTGGGATGCCGCCGAAACAGGCTCAGGCTTTAATCGCGGCCGTCCGGGAGGATTTTGTCAAGGGGGGTGACGGATCAAAAGTTGTGCGGGGCAGTAAGGATGTGTTGCTGGACGCCGCGCCCAACCGGTTTCAACGCGGTGAACTGCCCGAAAAAATGAACGAAGAGGCGTTTTCTCTTCAGCAGGGTCAATGGGGCGTAGTTGAACAAACCCCGGATGCTCTGGTTCTGATCTACGTCGTAAAACGATACCGGCAGGACGTAAAAGCGGTATCGGCAATTATTGAAAAGAAACTTGAAAACCAGAAACTGCGCGCTTCGCTCAATGACCTGAAGAAGAGCACGGGCATCTGGCTCGATGACGAATACTTTGGAGCGGCAACTCCCCCTTCCGTTTCCGACACTCAACCCAACGCTTCGGCCCCAACCAATTCCGTACTAGAGGAGAAACAAAAAGATGAACGGCAGAAATAGATGGTTAGTTATTGCGTTTCCAGCCGTGTTGATGGCAATTTGCATTCTCGGGCCGACGGCGGCCCTGGCTCAAATGACGTCTACCGGCATCGATTGCGCGGATATTCCCAGGCTCAACTTGCTGAAGCAAGACAATATGCGCGCCGGTTTGGCCCTGATGGAGTGCGGCGTAGTCGCCCGCCCTGTCGAGACGAAACCTGGCGAGGATGCTGATGATGCTCCGACCGCTCCCAACGTTCTGGTCAGCAATCGTACTTGCACTTCGAACGCTTCCTGCACCAAGAGCGAGAGCTACGTGTATCACAGCACGAAGCCCAACGATCACACCATGGTGGTTAATTACAACGACCATAACGCTAACCAGTATTCAGGAACCTCCTATTCGACCGACGACGGCGCGACGTTCACCGAGATCTCCCCGCCACCGTTCGCCAACGGGCATGGCACCAACTATGGCGATCCCATCGTTGTGTGGAACCAGAAGTTGGGGAAATGGTTCGGCGGCGACCTCGTCTCCGGTTGCGGCGGCCAAGGCATTGGCCTCTGGACCTCGAATGACGGCATTACCTGGACCACTGGCGCATGCGTTCACACCAACTCCGGCGATGACCGTGAGTCGATGTGGGTCGACAACTATCCGGGAAGTCCGCACTACGGCCGCATGTACATTTCGTGGAACGACTTCAACGTTAACGGCGGTGCACTATTCGTCACTCACTCCGATGACGGGACTAATTGGACCAAGGTCCAGGTCGCCTCAACCTTCGTTCGCGACGTACAACTGACCGGCAGGCCCAACGGCACTGCAGTTTTCGTAGCCGGAATGGACGAGGGTGGCGGCGGTTTGGCGACGCGGCAAAATCTTTTGTACGGCTCCGGCGACGGCGGCAATACCTGGCAATCGACGACACTTGGCCCTCGCTTCAACGCGGTTGGCGATTCGACATGCCCGTCCAACAGCTATTTCGCACGCATCAATCCGATCTGGCGGCATATGGGCTGGGGACAACCCGCTGTCGGCCCGAACAATGTGATTCACTATGCTTATGCTGGTAAGGGAGCACACGAAAACGGCGACATCTTCTACGTGCGTTCCACCAATAACGGCAGGACTTGGTCGACCCCAATCGTGCTGAACGATCCTGGCACCGGCTTCCAGACCCATTGGATGCCGTCGGTGTCGGTCAACCTTAACACCTCGGGCGCTCAGAAGGGCCAAGTAACCGTATCCTGGTATGACCGTCGCCAGGCTACGTCGGCCTGTAACAATGTGGGCGATCCGGGCTGCAATTATCAGCGCTATGGCGTTCAGTCCACCGATAGTGGTGCAACCTGGGGACCGAACTTCGCTATCAGCGACACCATCATTAACGAACCCGCCCAGAACGACAGCGGAGTGCAGTCTTGCTACGCGGGCGACTACGATTACAGCACGGCGTTAAACGGACACGCCTTTGTGACCTGGACTGATGGCCGGGTTTCGGTGGGTGGTGTAGCCGTCCAAAACGTGGAATTCAGCAGCGTTCCAATGCCGTAATCGCAAAGGACACTTGTTTACGGAAGGCAGCCGAATGGCTGCCTTTCCTTTTGAAACAATGCCTAGTGCGGATTTGCCGAGGCGTATTCAAGATCTGATATGCCAGGCAACCCATCCAACCCGGCTTTTTTGCCTTCGCGCTGCGCGAAAGAAAGCATTTCCCTTTCGCGATCGGAAGCTAGGGGCCTCCGTTCATAAACCGACAGCAACTCCTCCCCCCGCTGCTGGGCACGACCCAAGATGCCAGGCGCGGACGTTTCCTGCGTCGCCAGACCGCGATCGATGACCGCGGAGGGGAAATGCTGTTCGTGCCGAAAAAGCGTCCGGGTTTCTTTCAGTTTTAGAAAATCGCCATCCCGGCCCGCGTGGGCGAACATTGCGATCGCGAGCGACTCCGTGCGCGGCTCGATGCCCTCGATTAAACGTTGCGCCGAGGCAATCGCCTCGGCATCGATTATCAGCTTTTCAATACTGTGGCAAGCGAGGAAATCCAACATGCCCGCCCCGGAGATCATGTTGATCCCGGCCAAGGCCCCCAGCATCGCCGACATTCCACTTTCCATTTCAACCTGGGCATCCACAACCCGCCCATCCCCAGCCACCATGTAGGCGTGCGTTGGAAAACCCAGGTACTTCCCCACTTCGGCGCAGGCCACATCCAGCATCGCAGTTTCGATTGCGCCCATGGGAGTTTTCCCCGTTCGCATGTCGAAAATGGCTGGTGCTCCGCCCCAAACGATCGGCGAGCCCGCCTGCGCCAATTGGTGAATGGTGATTCCGCTGATGCACTCGGCGGCGTGTTGTACGACCGCTCCAACAAGCGTCACTGGAGCCGTGGCTCCCGCCAGGGGCATGCTCACGATCTCCGCGGGCACCCCGGCGCGCGCCAGGTCTACGAGATTCTGCGAGGCAAACTCTGACCAATTGAGCGGCGGCGAAGGACAAACATCGAAGACAGCCCGCGGTCGCAATCGCAAGGCTTCGCGCCCCCCGGATTCGATCGCCAGTAACTCCAGCAGCGTGTGCAGGCTCGTTGCCGAAAAAGCGCCCGTCACCACCGGCTTTTGTGAATGCCACAATACCAGGAGCAAGCGATACCAGTCACCAATGATTGCCGGGATGTCGTTGCAGACCATCGCCGTGGACTGGGCCGAAAATTGTGGCAACATTTCGGTTACCTGTACCAGTCGCACCAGGTCAGTTGCTTGTGCGGGACGCGCCTCCTGCGTTTTCGAATCGAGAATGTTCAGGCACGACGAGCCGGGATCGAAATGAACCGCATCTCCACCATAACGGACTGCCTCTCTTCCCTCCCGGTCGTACAAGAAAAATTCCTTAGGAACCAGATTCAGCGACGTTCGCGCTATGGGTTCGGGAATGTGAGCGACGCCGTCTTGCACTGGAATACCGGCCGCCTGCAGGAGATCGAAAACATAGGGCGCGACCCGGACTCCTGGATTCTCGATGAGTTGTAAAGCCTCTTCTAGAATCTGGTCGATTAGAGACGGGTTGAGCAGTTGGAGTTTCGGTCTCATATGGATTGGCTCGGCAAGCTTTGCGTTTTCTTGTCCATCAATTCCCGAGCAAGTGTCACGGCGCTCATCGCATCCTTGGCGTAACCATCGGCGCCAATCTCCTCCGCCCAGCGGCGCGTGACCGGAGCCCCTCCGACCATCACTTTGACCTTAGATCGCAGTCCCGATTTATGCAGCGACTCGATCACCCCTTTCTGATTTCGCATGGTGGTGGTGAGTAATGCCGAGACGCCGACGATGTCGGCTTCATGCTCGCAGACGGCAGCAGCAAACCGTTCGCCGGACACATCCACTCCCAGGTCGTGTACTCGGAAACCGTTCGCAGTGAGCAAAGTGCCCACCAGAATCTTTCCAATTTCGTGAATATCTCCCTTGGTGGTTCCCAGGACGACGATGCCGGCAGTAGGTCGATGTTTACCCAGCCTGGTAAGTTCCGGATCAAGAACTGCCATCGCAGCCCGCATCGCCTCAGCCGAAGCCATCATGTCCGGAAGAAACATCTGCCCACGCGAAAACTGCTCTCCGACCTCGTGCATTCCAGGCACGAAGCCATTGTTAATTGCATCCAGGGGCGCTATCTGGGAAGAGAGTGCGGTTCGCGCCAGTTCGGAAGCGTTGTCTGGCGCGCCATCGATAATACTCTGACGCATAGCAAAAAAAGGATCGTCGGGCATAGGATTTCGTCCATGCTGGCCCGAATGGCGAACCGGCGTCTGTGATGAAAGTCACAGTTGAGTGCGGCTTCCCAGGTTTCAGGCTTACGCTGCATTTCTCTGGCCTTTTATTCTCTTTCCAAAAAGTTCAATCATCCTTTGGTTGAAAGCTGGAATGTCGTCTGGCTTGCGGCTGGTGACCAGGTTGCCGTCGACGACAACCTCATAGTCAAGCCAATCCGCCCCGGCATTTCTGAGGTCGGTCTTGAGCGACGGCCACGAGGTAATCCGCCGGCCGCGTGCGTGTCCAGCCTCGATAATTGTCCACGGCCCATGGCAAATCGCCGCCACCGGCTTGCCAGCATCGAAGAATGCTTTCACAAAAGCCACGGCGGCCGGTATCGCCCGCAGCTTGTCAGGATTCATTACTCCTCCTGGCAGCAACAACGCGTCAAAATCGTTTGCGCCTGCCTGTTCCAAAGTCACGTCCACGGGAACTGTCTCGCCCCATTCCGTATGATTCCATCCCTTTACCTCTCCAGATTTCGGTCATACAACCTGGGTTTTCGCACCCGCCTCGTCCAGCGCCTTGCGGGGTTCCAGTAGCTCGACTTGCTCGAACCCGTCAGTCGCCAGGACCGCAACCTTTAATCCTAGTAAACTATTTTTCTCCATCGCCAGTGTCTCCTTTCGATGCGCTTTGGATGCTTGATTCATGAATCAGGTGTGCCGGGAAATAACAGTTTTGCTTGAATTCGAGGAGATTCAACTATCGAACTCATGCATCGCAGCCGAGACAAGTTGGCCTGAAACAAAGGATAAAATCACCTGGGGATATTCAGAATGTTTCTTGATGCCGCGTTGCGTAACTACGATCTCTCAAATGTCGCAGAGTACGCGCGTCAGGCGGAAGCAATCGGCTTCGACGGCCTTTGGACTTCCGAGACTGCTCACGATCCCTTCCTGCCGCTAGGGGTCGCTTCAACTGCCACCACTTCTCTGAAACTCGGGACGTCGATAGCAGTAGCCTTTCCTCGTAGCCCGATGATCACAGCCTACACCGCATGGGACCTGCAAAAGTCCTCTGCGGGACGTTTCATCCTTGGCCTCGGCTCGCAAGTGAGGGCACACAACCAGCGGCGTTTTTCTGTGAAGTTCGAGTCTCCTGGCCCTAAGTTGCGCGAGATAGTACTGGCATTGCGTGCGATCTGGAAGTGTTGGCAGGAAGGGACGCCGCTCCACTTTAAAGGCGCATTCTACAACTTTGATTTGATGACGCCGTTCTTTAACCCCGGACCGATTGAACACCCGGGAATCCCTGTTTACATAGCCGGGGTCAATCGATACATGTGCCGCATGGCTGGAGAAGTTTGCGATGGGCTGCATGTGCACCCATTCCACAGTGCCAAGTATTTGCGCGAATACGTGCACCCAGCCGTTGAGGAAGGGCTGATCGCTTCAGGCCGACCGGCTAAAGGCTTCACTTACGCAACGGCTGCATTTGTCATTGCCGGAGACACGGAGCGCGAGCGCAGCGAGAATACTGAAGCCGTCAGGCAGCAAATTGCGTTCTACGCTTCCACGCGGACATACGAGCCGATTCTGGCAACTCACGGCTGGGAAGGGATCGTGCCCGAGCTACACCAGAAGTCTCTGGAAGGTGATTGGAAAGGAATGGCGCGGCTGATCACGGACGAAATAATCGATGCCGTTGCAGTGAGCGGGACTTACGAAAGCATCGGCCAGAAGCTTCGCGAGCGCTATAGCGGCTTGGTTGATCGTATATCTCTCTATCAGCCGTACGAATTGGCAGTCGAACCGAAACGGCTTGCGGCAATGATCCGTCAATTCAAGGTCGAGCATAAATAGAAAAGGGCGAGCGCCGGGCTCGCCCTATGGTGAGAACTGCGATTGTCCTACTAAGTACCGGTGCCTGTGAGTAAAATCCATTGAGGATAGTCTGTGTTCTTCAAATGCGAAGTTCGTAGTCCTTGTGCCTGAGGCGTGAAGACAACGGTTACCGTGCATTTGAGACCAGGTGCCAACGATGATCCGCAAGTCTTGCCCGTTATCGTGAAATCGCCATTATCCGAAAAGACGATGTTGAAGTCTCCCAGCGGCAAGTCCGCCGCACCAGTGTTGGTAAATGTCACGGTCATCGGTTTACTGGGTTGGCCTACTGTTACATCTCCAAAATCCAGTTCTGTGGGATTTGCGGTGGCCGCAGGGACCATGTGGGTCTGGCGAATGCGGTTGTTGCCGGCATCTCCTATCAGCAAATCAAGAGATGAGTTCACCGACATGCCGGCATTATTGATGCAGGCTTTGGTGGCGAGCCCACCGTCTCCGCAGAATGAGGCGTTGGTTGGCTTGGAAGGATTGCCCGCCACGGTATCGATGGTGAGCGTGCCGGCATCAATTCGGCGCACCAGCGAATAAACTCCCGCACCGACGTACAAGTTGTTGCCGGGATCGCTCGCCATGGCAAGCGGGCCCGTCATCTTTGCATTAGCAATGGGCCCACCATCTCCGCTGAATCCGGTTTTGCCGGTAAAGGCAAACGGCACAATATCTCCCACCGGAGCGGTAGATCCACCACAGCCGTTGGCGACGGCCAGAACGCAGCGCATTCGATTGTTATCACTGTCGGCGATGTACAGGTTGTTGGCATTGTCAAACGCAATGCCCCAAGGGTGGTTCAGTGTAGCAGCCTTTGCCGGGCCGTTGTCGCCGCTATTGCCACGGGTCCCAGTGCCTGCCGCGCTGTCAATCGTACCGGTTGCGAGATTCAACACGCGAATCCGGTTGCCAAAATAATCCGCGATGTAGAGATTGCTCTGACTGCTATCAAGGGCGAGCGAGGTTGGATCAACCAGCAACGCAGCTGTACCCGGGCCACCGTCGCCACAGAGGTCGTTCGACGGCGAACACTGCTTGCCATGAGTTCCGGCGACGGTCGTAATATTTCCTGTTCCGGCTGCCACTTCCCGCACAACAAAATTTCCTGAATCAGCAACGAAGATGTCACCTGCACTGTCCACGAGGACTGCGCCGGGACTTTGAAGAAGTGCGTTTACAGCTGGGCCGCCGTCGCCCGCCCAACCCGCACTTCCTGTGCCGGCTACAGTCGAGATCGTTCCATTCTTTCCTGCAGTAACTTTTCGTATCCGGTTATTAGCGGCGTCTGCAATAAAGTAATTTCCAGCAGCATCCCAGCTCACATTCACCGGGTTGGCGAGCACCGCGGCGGTCGCAGGTCCACCGTCACCTCCCATACCACCTCCCGCGAACGTACTGATAACGTTCTTCGCCACTTCTCGAATCCTCTGGTTGCCCGTATCCGCAATCCAGAGCACGCCTTGGGAATCGATCAGAAGGTCGTAGGGCTGGTCGAGGCATGCGCTCTTGGGCGCTCCTCCGTCTCCACAGAATCCTTGCTGTCCGTCACCGGCAATTGTCGTAATGAATGAGTTTGGTGGAGGCGTTACGGCGCGGACCTTATTGTCGGATTGGTCGGCGAAGTACAGGTTTCCTGCGCTGTCAAAAACGAGTCCTGCCGGATTGAGCAGATGAGCCTGTAGAGGCGGCAACCCGTCCCCACAGGCTTTCATAGGATCGACGCAATACTGCCCGGTTCCCACTACTGTGACCACGGTGCCGATGGGATGCGTATCGCCGGCACACCCGCTCGGGCTTTCGATAACGCAACGAATCTTCTGGTCTCGAGTATCGGTGATCCATATGTTGCCTGCAAGATCGAAAGTCACTCCAGTAGGCATGTCAAATTTCGCGCTGTTCGCAGGGCCTCCATCGCCGCAATGTTCTGTCGGACCGTCACAAATGTGGCCGGTGCCGGCCACGGTAACAATGGTTCCCACCCCGCTCTTCGCCCCTTCGCAACCGCCTGTGACAGCTACAACGCAACGAATGCGCTGGTCCTGGGTATCAGCAATAAAGACATCGCCAGAACCATCGATAACCACCCCTTGCGGGGCTCTCAAATTCGCGTTGATGGCCGGTCCACCGTCTCCGCACACGTCCCACGTCGGGGCGCAAACCTTGCCATTGCCGGCAACTGTAACGATGGTGCCTATTCCACTCGAAGCGCCTCCGCAACCTCCAGTAACAGCCAACACGCAGCGAATGCGGTTTAAGTCCGCAATATAAAGGTCACCCGCGGCGTTAAATGCCAAGGCTGACGGGGAACTCAAGAGGGCGCTGGTGGCCGCACCGTTGTCGCCAGAAAAGCCTTGAACTCCTCGCCCGGCAAACACACTCACGCTTCCGGCCCCCGTAATTTTGAGGACTTGGTACAAATACGGAGCCGCTACGTAGAAGTTGCCGCTGGCATCCTCCACAATGGCTGCCGGACCAGGCAGGTCAAGCGTATTGGCATTCGGGGAGGGCGTTCCTCCGCCAGCCACGGTGTTGATGATGTTTACCTGTGCTGATGCTGAAAGGGCGGATGTGAAGGTCAACCAGACAACCGTCGCGAACAACAAGAAGATTCGTAAAAGTCGCTCGCGTTTGTTTCTGGAATTGATGAGGTTGAATACGCGGCAAGCCGACATGAGGATACGCATGCTGCCTCCAAAACGAACCAGAGAATTCGGATACGATGCCGGGACCCCGCGAGAAACTTTCCAGACTACCAATGGACATTGAACTGCACCGCGCTTTTAATAAGCATTCGGAACGCTGGCGGCATCAGAGTTCCGAATAGGATGACACGAATTGTATCTTAGTCAGGGCGTTTGGATAGAGACTATCGGCCTACATGAGAACGGCGCGCAGGGGTACCGGCAAACGTCTGATTAATCGAGCTTGAACTCGGTTCGCCAGTCACCGGTATCAGGAAGCGCGGGCTGATCTTTTTTATCCAGCACGTAGTTCCCCAGCACCAGGTAGTCCATTTCCGTGCGCATGAAACAGCGGTAGGCGTCGGTGGGCGTGCACACGATGGGCTCGCCGCGAACGTTGAAGCTGGTGTTCACGATGACGCCGTAACCGGTCAGCTTCTTGAATTCGTTGATCAGGTCCCAGTACCGCGGATTCGTTTCGCGGCTCACACTCTGGATGCGCGCCGAATAGTCGACGTGCGTAATAGCCGGAAGATCGGAGCGCAAGAAGTACAGCCTCTCGTACAGCGGCTTCTCGTGGTAGTTCTCGGGCAAAGGAACTTTTCTGTCCTCGCGAATCGGAGCAACCAGCAACATGTAAGGCGATTCGCGATCCAGATCGAAATACTCGCCAATATCTTCTTCCAAAACTGAGGGTGCGAACGGGCGGAAGCCCTCGCGATACTTGATTTTTAGATTGAGCTTCTTTTGCATCTCGGGATTGCGCGCATCGCCCAGAATGCTGCGGCCCCCCAAGGCACGCGGACCGAACTCCATGCGGCCCTGCAACCAGCCGACTACATTTCCTTCCGAAATTTTCGCCGCGACATCTTTCGTCAGCTTTTCAAAATTGTCGTAATACGTCGCCTTGGCGTCGTACTTCTGCAAGGTTCGACGAACGTCGCTATCGGAAAACTCAGGTCCAAGGTACGAGCCACGAGTGGTGTCTCTTTTGCCATTGGTGTGCCGCTCGTTGCCCTCATGGATGTGCCACACCGCATAGGCCGCACCCACGGCACCTCCGGCATCACCCGCTGCCGGCTGAATCCAAATGTCGTCAAAGATTCCTTCACGCAAGAGCTTCCCATTAGCGACACAATTCAACGCCACGCCGCCCGCCATCACCAGGTACTTGCAGCCAGTCAACTGACGCGACGTGCAGGCCAGCTTGAGAACGATATCTTCCGTGACCTGCTGGATGGCCAAGGCCATATCCATGTACGCCTGAGAGATTTCCGACTCGCCCTCTCGCCGTGGAATGCCAAACAGCCGCAGCCACTTTTCGTCATGCGCCATTTTTAGGCCGGTGGCGTAGTCGAAATAGTCCATGTTCAGCAGAATCGAGCCGTCCTGGCGAATGTCGACTAGTTCCTCGACAATCTTCTTACGGAAATCCGCAGTGCGTTGTGAGTCGGGATTCCCGTAAGGAGCGAGGCCCATCAACTTGTACTCGCCGCTGTTTACAGTGAAGCCGGTGTAGTAGGTGAAGGCCGAATACAGCAGTCCCAAAGAGTGCGGAAACTGCAGCTCTTTCAGGATCTCAATATCCTTTCCGCGGCCGCGGCCGATCGTCGTCGTGGCCCACTCGCCGACACCGTCTACGGTGAGGATCGCTGCCTCAGGAAAAGGTGAAGGATAGAACGCGCTCGCAGCGTGAGACAGGTGATGCTCTGGATAGAAGATCTGGACCTTGCCTTCACCCAACTCCGCCAGGTGATCGGCAAGGAGCTTCCGCATGAACAACTTTTCTTTAATCCAAACCGGAATCGCGGAAAGAAAACTGGTAAAACCGCCAGGAGCGAAGGCGTGATAGGTCTCGAGCAACCGCTCAAACTTCAGGAATGGCTTGTCGTAGAAAGAAACGGCAAATAGGTCTTTGTAGTTGAGGCCGCCTTCTTCCAGCACATAGCGGCAGGCGTTGGTGGGAAACGACGAATCATGCTTCTTGCGCGTGAAGCGCTCCTCCTGCGCAGCCGCCACAATTTGCCCGTCCACAAGCAGCGCGGCCGCGCTGTCGTGGTAGTACGCAGAAATTCCCAGAATCGCCCGTTTCATTCAGGTCCCTATGGTTTGAGCTGTTCGTCCAATTAGAACAACGTGTAAATAAATGGAGCCACGGCAGTTCCGCTGGCAAATACGATCAGCGCGCCGAAACCTAACAGGACGACGATCAGAGGCAGCAGCCAGAACTTCTTGCGGTTCTTCAAAAAGCCCCAAAGATCTTTTAAGAAATCCATATTTATTCTTCCCCTCTTAGTAAGGACTTTCCAAGTCCTTGCCAATAAAACTGTGATTCCGCTCCACCATCACTGAATCTTTGCCGCCTTTGAAGGCGCGCAATTTCAACGAATCTTTGCCGGAAAGACGCCGCAGGATCGCGATCGGTGTGACCACTCCAAAAAAGACGATAGAAAGCATGATTTTTGAAACCACCATGCTCAATAGATCGGAAAGCCCAAACCACAGATAACCTAGCGGCTTGTACACCTGGGGCACGATCATGTTCACGACATGCAGTGCCATGGCGACGAACAGATAGCCCTCTTTTTTCCGCGAGGCGGCCGCAATCAAGAAGATAAGAACCATGGCCATGCCGGTGTCCCGGCTCTGGTCTTTCGTGATGTTTCGCTTGAACAGCGACATGTCGAGGTCTGGTTTCCCTTTGAAAATTCTAAAGCAGTCGGTTCCTAAACTTCAGTCCCGGACCCGAAAAAAGATGAGGCCCAGTTTCAACTTGGTAAAACCCACGTGACGCTATCTTCCGGGGGGAGTAAGAAGCTCGTTGGCAAGAACCAACCCGTTTGACCCCGCGCCGCAAACCGAGTCGGGCGCGTAAGCCTATGACTCCAAGTACTATACGTGTATCTTCCCGACTGAAAGTTGTCAAGTTAACGTTAGTCTCCAAGGGCGCTGATTTATCCTGACCATAGACAGGCTTTAACTCATTGATAAGAAATGACTTACATACTAAATGAAAACGGAATTATGTACCTCGTCGTATCGGAAAACCCCCGACCTTATTCAGTCTCTTCCGCCGTGCTTAAGTATCCATATCGTTCGCCCCACGGGTGTCATCGTCGCTCCAATGCTTGCTGCCGCCCTCGGTCGTAAGGGGTGGGATAGTTCTATCTTCCTTGGACGACGGCAAGTTCACACCATGCACCTCTACGTCGTCGACAGGTTCGAACAAGCCGGGGTGCTGAGGTCGTATTGCTGAGGCCTTTTTCATCGAGCGGGAAACTTGAAGCGCCCCATCGGCCACAGTTTCCTCGCCGTACTGGTCAACTAAGACCACTTCCACCGGCACGATCGCATCATTCCCGTAGGCAGCGGGTATCGGTGTACAACTCCAAGCCAGTATTTTCCCTCCGATGATATTACCGCGATGATTGAAGCGGAGAGACCGTTCAAACCGTTCGTTCAGTACTTCTTTCCTTAGATATTCCATAGCACCGATTACAACCTTGCCTCCGCGAATCTCCAGACCTTCGAGTGTAGCTTCGTTATCCCATGTAGTGCTGACGAAGCAGTTTTTCAGGATTACCCCGGACCGAAGGGATGTCAATCGAACGGGCACTTCATAAACAACCCCGCCGCGCGGCACTTCAAGAATGGTACCTGCCGGAGGTGGCTCTATCTCGATGTCGACAGCACGAGAGGTCGTCTCCCACTCGTGAGGGATCTCAAGATCGACACCCAGTTCACGCAGCTTCACAGCGTACGCAACGTAAGTGATGATCTCACTACGGTTTAATTTGGATCTCATCCTTGGCATATTCCCCCATAAAAAAACCCTACATCTTCTACATTCCCTACATCACATCCGCTTCTTGTGTCTTCGATTCAATGGACACTGGCTTCACGCGCTTTCGCGACGCTTTTAGTCCCTGGTCGTCGCAATCCCGGCACTCAGCTAGCGTCTTTCCTACTCCGAAACGTCGCGCCAAAACGTGCAGGTGCGAGCGGGTCGCGCTGTCAAAGAGCAAGAACATCCCCGCACTCTTGCGACGGCGTTCCAAACCGAGTTTCTTTAACTTTGCGCCGACCTCTACTTCGCTAAACTCGCGACATTCCCCACGGGCTCGAAGCAGTGTGTTAGTGAAGGCTGTGAGCTCTCGGACCGACATCTCCGGTTTACCCGAGTGTATTGACGACAACATGACATCGATCATTGTCGCGAACGGATCCCATAAGCGTTCAACTGCGGCGTCCCGCTGCTGCGACTCCAGGATCGGAAGCCAAAACGATTCGAGTTGCCTATCGCCCAGCGTGCACGCGCCGAGTGCGCGGACGAGTTCACTCCCTGAGGACACTGAATTCCTAGCGGCGTTTTGAAATTGCCGGACCTTTTGAAAATGTTGCAAGCGGTACGTAAGGAAGCGGGGCTGGAAACGTCGCGCAATCGCATCTTCAGTTTGTTCACCCAGTAACTTCGGATAACCCTGCCGCATGCGAGACAGAGTGAGGTGAAGGCCTTGCGTCTCGGCTACCTGGAGATTTCCTGTGCCCCCCGAGAAGATTGCTTTCGCGCCACCGAGATCAATCACTTCGCCCCGTCCGGCCGGAACAACCAGGCGTCTATGATTGGAACGCACTAGCAAGGCGCCGAACCGACGTGGCATCTCAGGTTGGATGACAAGCAAGGTGGGTCTCACGGCCATGAGCGCAGGCAGCGTGGCGCGTCGAACCTCAGTCACAATCAGGGGCCGTCGACAAACACAATGCAGTAGGCGAAACAGGGCGACAGCAACGGTCTCGTCGAATCCGTGAACGACCAGAAGGGGTACGCTCGACAGACAGTCAGGAAACCAGGTACTCGTAACCCATGCAGCAAGCAACGCCGATTCAGGGGCACCTAGTCCAATGTTGGACTCAAACACTTCCTGAGTTTCACCGAGCAAGTTAGTAATTCCCTGATCAGCCAGTCGCTCAGGAAGCCTGGTTGAAGCCAATAAGCTGGGGTTCAGTTCGATGGGACAATATGTGAGTCCAGCGTGCTTCACCGTGGGAGCGATGGTTGCGCGGTCGTCGGCCCATAAGAGCATTTGCGGACCACCACCCTTCGGACGGACAATCTCAAGCGCACGTCCGTCAGGAAAGATTGCGCCCGCGGTGCAAACACGGTTCTCTGCCAACAGGCCACCTCGCGAAACGTTCTTAGCCATCAAGGCTGTGCCTCCAAACACTCTTGTCGGTCTGCACACCAAACAAGAAAAGACCCGACATTTCGGGTCTTTACACACGTCTGAATACAGATAATTTAACACAAAACCGGCGTATAAAGTTGCAATTTCTGTCTACGTCATCTGTCGTTCGTCAGCATGCAACCAACACTATTTGTCCCGTGCTTCCATTCGCCTGATTCAATTGTCACGAATAGTTTCCCGCGAAACCGCAGCTCCAAGATGATCTGTCCGGCCACTCGGTGCTCGGTTCTTAACACTCGAAGGCCGGGCGGGCCGGAGAACTGAGTTAGGGTGTGAGCTCAAATATCGAACCGTGGCCCTGCTCGGAATATCCGTCGGCCGTTCCGTAGAGATTTCCCTTGGCGTCAAAGACCATGGTGGAAATCGGCTCAGCCCCTGGGTGACCCGCGAAAGCATGCAGGATCTTTCCCCGGAACTTGCCGTCCTGACCCAGTGCCGCCATAAACACCACCCCGTCACCGTAGGTTCCGCCAAACTGAGTCACGCCGAAGAGATTTCCCGCTTGATCGGACGTCAACCCGCCTACCAGGCACGCGCCGTCCCTGCCGCCGGTGAATGCATGGAGTACAGTTACGTTTCCAGCAGGGTCGAGTTTAACCACGGTTCCGCAGCCGGCCTCGCCCCATCCCGGAGGAGAGCATGAATAGTCACCACCGAATAATGTCGTGTCATAAATGTTGCCCTGAGGATCGAAGATCGGCGGTTTGTAAAGATGCTCGCCCTCTACACCGTAGAAGCTGTGCACTACGACCTCGTTACCGGCCGTGTTACTCATGAAAATGGTTCCCCCACCGGTACCGCCCTGCCACGTCGCACCATAGAGGTTTCCGTCAGGGCCCCAGCCCACGCCGCTGTACGGCTCCGCAGCATCGCCCAAGTAGGCAGGAAAACTGTGCAACACGGACTCGGACCAGGTTCCGTCCGGATTCGGCGTCAACTTGAACAGGACGCCTAAACCGTTGCCTCCTCTGGTCGTCGTCCCGTAAACGTTTCCTGATTGGTCAAGGGCGACGCTTCCCGTGGGGAGGCCACCATCCGTGTCTCCACTGAAGCTGTAGAGCACGGTTTCAACTCCGCTCGGATCCAGCTTGAAAACGGTTCCGGCATTGTGGACGCCACCGTAATATGTGGTGCCGTAGAGGCTGCCAACCGGATCGAGCGTTAACGTCTGGTAGGGATGCGGATTCGCACCGTCAGCCCCGCCCATGAAACTGTAGAGAACTGTAAACGTACCTGTGGTATCCAGCTTGAACACGGTTCCATAGTCGAAAGCTCCACCGCTCACTGCCGTACCATAGAGGTTTCCGGCTGCATCGATGACAAGGCTGGAAGGGCCGCCGCCGTCCGCAGCACCCGTGAACTTGTAGAGCACCTTGTAGTGTCCCTGCGCCCTCGCTCCGAGAGCCAAGGTTAGTACGATGAGTAGGATTGCTGCGCTGGCCGCCAACACCTTGCCTGCAGCGGCCCAGGACTTTCTGTGTCCCATAGGATTTCTCTCCTTTAACGGGAGTTGTGAATGAAGGCCGAAGTTGAGAGTGCACACGCCGGCAGGCGGAGAAGGCGAGCGTCGCGCTGCTCATGTTTCTCTCCCGCCACATCACGTGGCTCGTCAGGATTCGTTACCGTTTGGGTTTTCGGCGGCCCGGAGAGCGATGACAACTGCAGGACTCGGGTCGAGGGAAAGCCCGATTCGTTCCGAATCGATATTTGAACCAGGGCCCGCTTGCGAATGAGGAAGGACTCGGAACCTCGCGGCCAAGTTACCTTCTTTGACTACGCCCCGCGATGACCGGCATCACGGTTCAGTGTGACCGGATGGCAAAATCCGGTCGGGGATTTCCTTGGCGGTAGTTGGTGAAACATTTCGCGATTTCACTCATTCAACCTAGACAGTCGCCTAGGATTCGGAAAAATCGCTTTTTGACTATAGAAGCCCGGCCCCTCGCCGCCGAGCGGCGGCTGAAAGATGCTTCGTTACCGCCGAGCGGCGGCTGAAACAGGCACCCCAATACGTCGTGGAGCCGGGCCTAATTCGAGGTATTCAGTTTTAGATTCCTCCCGACTGCCATTACAATCGTTCCCGACCGCTTCTGTCAGTGACCTTCAGTCTTGTTCGCGGGAATTCTCCCCTTTTCGATTCACCACCTAGATCACAGGGGAAAGTGACGCCTCCGCAACGTGGATGCTTAAAGAAAAGACCTCTGTCACTTCTGCTGCAGCGATGGTTGAGACAAATCCCATCTCTGACAATGTCGGCGGTGTCAAGCAGTTTTCGAGCACACTACAGCATGCACTCGGAGAAGAGCGCCATTTCGCTCTCGTTGATGGTTTTGCTTTTGCCAACCGCAGGCTCGCATCGTAATCGTTGTCAGGTCAGGAACTCGGTCCGACCCATCCGTCTCTTCGGTCCGCAACTTCGATCATGATTACTAGTTCAGACTCCCCAGTGAAGGGGAGCAGGATGCCCAATCAATTACTCGGCGTTCGACGGCACACCATCGCGATGTCCGGGCTCTCCTGCGTGCGAACCGAACTTTTAAGCTGCTCGTAATTCAAAGCTTGCCGCCACATCCAGTACGAACGAATCGCCAGTCGGCGCGCCATCGCCACCTTCGCCGTCTTTCGTCCCCGGCGCATCACCAGACGGAAGTACTGACTGCGCCATTCCGGCACGCTGCGCACCGTCACCTGGGCCGCTTCCACCAGCAAGAAGCGCAATATCGAGCTCCCTTGTTTGGTGATGTGACCTAACCGTCGCCGATTGCCACTCGATTTTTCCAGTGGCACCAGTCCCAGATAACTCGCGATCTGTTTCCCACACTGAAAGCGCTCCACCTTGCCGATGATCAGCACGAAAGCCAGTGCCGTCAGTGGACCGACTCCGGGATGCGTCATGAGGCGCTTAGCCTCTGAACATTTCTCCGCTTCTTGCTCGACCGCCTGGCTTAACTCGGCAATCGTCGGGCTCAGTCGACCCAGCAGCTCCAGCAGTTCACTCCGCCGTCGGCTTGCCCATGGTCCTAACGCCAATGATTCCAGTTGCTGCCGTCCGCCGGCTCGCCACAGTCGCTTCTTACAACGCAGTCCTTCATTGATCGCCACCGCCTGCAGCTGGTTCATGATCCGGGTTCGCGCCTGCACCATCCGGTGCCGATGCCACAGCAGTTGCCGTAGATCCCGGTTCTCCCAACTCGGTACCCAGATTCGCGGAAAGTCATCCTTCAGCATCAGCTTCAGAATGTGCTGTGCATCTTGTCGGTCCGTCTTCTGCTTGCGTTCCCGCTTCCTCTGGATCTCCGCCGTGCAGAGCCGACTGCGCCGCCAGAAGAAGCCATGCCGACTTCTGCAAAATGCCAGATTCTTGTGGTCGACGACGACCGCAGTGTCCGTGAAAGTGTTGCAGCGTCGCTGATGGCGGCGGGGTACCATGTGGTCGCTGCAGAAGACGGATTCCGAGCCCTCTCGCAGCTGAGAAAGAAGCTGCCCGACGTGGTACTATCCGATCTCGACATGCCCGGCATGTTAGGTTTTGAGCTGCTTTCCGTGGTTCGCCGTCGCTTTCCCCAAATCTCGACTGTCGCAATGAGCGGCGCGTATGTCGGTGACCAGCTTCCTTTTGGTGTGATCGCGGACGGCTTTTTCGCCAAAGGCGGTCAATCCAGGAATCTGTTGAACACCATTCAACGGCTGCTCGGTACTGCTCCAGCAGCCCGAAGCAGTGAACACCCCCGAGAGTGCGCTGCCGCGTGGATTCCGCACAATGGCAATGACTCCAAGGCAATGCCCTACGTCGTGCTAACCTGTGCTGAGTGCCTGCGAGCGTTTTCGATGAACCTAATCGAAGGAACCTCTGGGGAGGTCCTTGAAATACCGTGTCGCTCCTGTCAGAGCATGAACCGTTACATCATTCAACCATCCAATCACTTTGCGCTCGAAGCGTCTGCGTAAGGTTTAGGCTGGTTTAAGTACCTTGCCGCACTCTAGGCAACATGTTTCGTAGCGTGGCGTGATCAGTCCGCAAAATGGACATACCCGCTGGGATGCGAAATCGCCATCGTGTGCCTCCATTCCAAGAATCTTTCTCAGCGAAGCAGCGATGAAAGCACGCATGCTACGAACACGGACAATGATCGGATGAAAGACGGTATCCATACTCAACTCATGCCTTTCTTTTCAACCTGACACGGTTTACCATGACACAGAGATTTGCATAGTTCTGTGCAAAACTGCTCGTTATTGGGACGGATGCCAACGCAACGGCCGTACGTGGACTCACTTGCATTGTCAGGAACACAACATA
>Ga0335069_10004556_pt1 | contig 20473 bp, 12 predicted proteins | sample Lox_Sample_11_FD_206714 | JGI IMG/M metagenome (GOLD analysis project Ga0335069, IMG submission 206714) | Soil microbial communities from Loxahatchee National Wildlife Refuge, Florida, United States - Lox_Sample_1.1 | ecosystem: Environmental > Terrestrial > Soil > Wetlands | place: USA... | reverse complement strand
CCTGTCGTAATCGAACACGACGGTATCTGCCCACAAGCCCTCCTTGATGGACCCGCGGTGGTCCAGACGAAATCTTGTGGCTGGCCAGGACGTCATTTTTCGGACGGCCTCTTCGAGCGTCAGCACTTTTCGCTCGCGAACGTATTGCGCGATCAGCCGGGGGAAATTTCCGTACGAGCGCGGATGCGGTAGCCCAGTCGCATCGCTCTCGCCGATCTGCGTGGAAGCGCCCGCATCGCTGCCGATACTGGTCCAGGGAAAACGCAACGCTGTCTCAATATCCGGTTCGCTCATCATGTAGTAGAGCGCCATCACGCGGCCCTGACCCTGTGCAACCAAGTCGAAGGCGGCGTCCGGCGGATCCTTGCCCCACTCCTTCGCAATCTCCGTCAGGCTCTTACCATTGAAATGCGCGTTATCCGGGTTCCGTGCATTCGCAAGCACGATCCCGTCCCAACCTCCGGCAGCCTCGATGATATTCCACCATCCGGGCGATCCCGTTCGAATCTCCTTTTTCAGCCGCTCGCGCGTGTTCGGATCGGCTAGGCGTTCGAGCAGAGCCTTCCGGCCGCCTTCGTGCGCCCAGGAGGGAATCACAGCTTCGAGGCCGGTGCCACCGGCGGTGTAGAGATACAGGTCCGCGGCTACGTCGACGCCGCGAGCACGCGCAGCTTCGATATGCCGGGCGACTTCGCGCATTAGAGTTCCCCAACCAGGTTGATAGGCGGCCTTCAAATGAAAGATCTCGACAGGCAACCCCGCGCCTTCGCCGATGGCGATCGCTTCATCCACCGACTGGACCAACTCCGGCCCTTCCCCACGAATGTGGCTCGCGTAAAACCCGCCGTACTGCGCGGCCACCTTCGCGACTTCGATCAGTTCCGGCGTCTTCGCGTAGCTGGAAGGAGGATAGATCAATGCGGTGGTCATACCGAAGGCGCCGTTCTTCATCGCCGTTTCCATGATGGCCTTCATGCGCGCCAGCTCGTCGGCGTTCGGATCCCGAGCGTCGTAGCCCAACACGGCGACGCGAGCCTGCGTCTCGCTGAAGTAGGTCCCGAAATTCAGACTGATGCCTTTATGCTCCAGGTCGGCGAAGTATTCGGGAATCTTCTCGGCGGGGACGGGCGTGCCGCCTTCGCCGCCGATCGCCGTCGTGACACCTTCACGCAGCTTGTTTTCCGCCAAGCCGTTCACCGGCAGGACCGGGCCCGATTGGTCCATGACATCAATCCAACCGGGCGACACGTACTTGCCTTTGGCATCGATCTCGACCTTGCCACGTTCACGAATCCGGCCGATCTTCGCAAAATGACCGCTCTGAATTGCGACGTCCGCGAGAATCCAAGGATTGCTGGAACCGTCGAGCACGCGGCCGCCGCGAATCACGATGTCGTATGCCGGAGTCTGCGCGCACAGGATCGCGATTGGAAAAGCAGCAACGAATAGAAATGACCGTCTCATAAGAACCGGACAACGGTATTCTGCAGAGGCATTTCCTGGGATCGCCCTTCTGGCGCGGCTCCGGACGGTTTCCACCCCATGCCTTTCCCCAGGACTTCGAATGTCAATGCGTAAGGCAGTCCTTCTGAGCCGAGCGGTGAGTTTAGGTTGCAGATGTGGAAATGCAGATGCGGTTCGGTGGAGTTGCCAGAATTTCCCAACAACGCAAGCACTTGGCCCGTCGTGACCCGATCGCCTGTCTTAACGCGAATCTTGCCCGGCTGGAGATGCGCGTAGAAGGCGAAATGGCCCCCGCCAAGATCGAGGATCACGTGATTGCCGCCGACGGTCTCCAGCGTGATCGGAACGGCGCGCGAGTTAATGCCTGGAACATTCTCGGGAATCCCGTCCTTCACGGTGACCACTGTGCCATTGGACACCGCCATCACGTCCGAGCCGTAGGCGCGATAATTGCGGTTCTCCAGCCGATCCCCGATGAACGATCCGCCTTCGTCGCGAAGCTGCACCCAATCGATCGCGAAGCGCTGGGCGATGTGAGCAGCGCCGTCAATTGGAAACAGCCCGCGTCGATGCCCAGAAGCGTTCGCCGGGCCGTTGGCCGCCAGCCAGCCGGAGCCCTGGAGCGGCGAGTTGATGGCTAGGGGGTCCCTCAGCACCGGAATCCGCGCGCACGTGGTGTGGAATTCATTGGGATCGTCGCCAACCTTGACGCTGATTCGATGATCGAGGGCCGCCGGTACATCGCTAGCGGAATCCAGCGTGATCCAGACGAACAGAACCGCACGCAACCCGCCCTCAACGCGCAGCGGTTCCTTAGTCTGAGAGCCTGGACGAATGATCATGTGGGCAAGCTCATCGCCTGTGGCGCTCGCGAGCGACGGACGATTTCCTGAAATCGCTTCAAATCGCGTCAGCGTTATCTCGGTACGCCCGAAGCTCGTGAGGTGAACTTCGTAAACCAAGTGCATCTTCCCGTCGGCCCGGAATGCCGTTGGAGGGATCGGCACTGCCACGTCGATGGGTGAGTCAATCGGGCGAGGTGGCGCTTTGGGCGCTTCGGGAGGCTTGGCCGCGTCTTGTGCGAACGCGCTTCGCGCAATCGAGCCGGCGAGGATCGCCAATAGCGACCTGCGATTCACGTCTTGCATAGGCCGGTCCTCTTACGATGCGCTTCCGGACGCCGGCGACGCCCAAATCTGTTTGAGGACCCGCTTGAAGTTCCCTCCGAGAATGCCTTCGATCTGAGTGTCAGAATAGCCGCGCCGGATGAGCCCTTCGGTGAGATCGAACGTACGTTGGGCGTGATCTAAACCCTCGATATCGTCCCTCTCGCGGAACCCGTAGCTCGCTTTATACCCGGCGTGCAGCGCTTTCCGGATGGGTTCCGGCAAGCTGTCGTATCCGTCGATCCCGATATCGCTGCCGACGCCGAGGTGCTCGACGCCCACCAGCTTCGCGACGTGATCGTAGTGGTTCAGTACGTCTTCGATGGTCGTCGGCTCTTTCCCGCTCACGAACATACGCACACCGGTGATCCCCATAACGCCGCCTGTTGCCGCCATCTTGGTAATCGCCTCGTCCGTCTTGGCACGAACGTGGCCGCTGATCGCGCGGCAGTTGGAATGGGTGAACAACACCGGTTGCTTCGAAACTGCACACGCGTCGAGCGTCGTCTGATCGCCGCTATGGGAGACATCCACGGCCATACCCAGGCGATTCATGCGGCCGACAATGGTCACGCCGAAATCGCTCAGCCCGCTGTCATTCCTCTCGGTGGAACCGTTGCCGATCATGTTCCGCGAATTGTAGGTGAGCTGAGACACTCGCTGGCCCAAACGGTAAAACAAATCGACATCCGCGGGAGTGCGGAAATGCTCTGAATTCTGGACGCCGATGATGATTCCGAGTTTGCCCGAACCCTTGACTGCATCCAGGCTGTCCGGCGAATCCACCCGCATCAGGAAATCGCTGTGGTGTGCGATAAAGCCGTTCCACAGGCCGATGAATTGCATGGTGCCGTCGTAGGCTTGAGGCCCGCCAGTCCCCACTGCGATGTGGAACACGGTGAAACCGGAATCGGTGAAAACCTTCCGATCCGCCGCGGTGAAAGCCGGGGGATCGATCAGCCAGTTATTTCCGCGCTTTCCGTCCGGTCCGGACAATGTGGCCGCCAGGCTGAACGGATTCAGCATGTCGATCACGGTGGAGCGGTGAACCAGGTCGATGGCGCGAGTCGAGTATTTGCGTGACGATTGCGCGAATAGTTCGAATCTGCCCAGGTTGATCATTGCCGGGGCAATGGCGGCTTTGGCCGCGATTTGAAGAAGGGATCGACGATGCATGTAGGACTCCATTGAGAAAGCCTACATCACGGGGTCGGTACACTGCTGAGCCCTCGCGAGGATCGAAGCTGCCGGGCGAAGGGATACTCGCACACGGAGAGCTATGCTGTGCGCAAGTCGAGAGGCGCACTCCGAGTTACGCGGTTTTCGTTATTCCTCAGATCGAGGGGCTTCGCCTTAATTCCGAATATACCGGCAAATCGGAGTAGGAGGGTAGTATCTCCACCTTCACTCTCTCGTCCTCTGCCAATGCCTTATTCAGATCCGGTAATTCAGAGTTCGACACTCCCGGCTCGGCCATGGAACTGGCACCCGAGACTCCGGACAGTCTGGAGATCATCGATCGTAGTTGCTGCTCGATTTCCTCCAGGATCCTACGTTCGTCCCGGACTTCTGTTAATGCTTCCTGCAGTTTTCGCAAAACCATTTTTCGCACCTTTTTGCAAACAAATGTCCTACAAATGTTTACAGCCGAGGCGATAACGAAGAGTTCAAGCGCATTTTGCCAACGAACCGAAAATTCAGCGCCACTTCGTCCATACGGTCTGCCAGTGCACACGGTGGATGGTGTGGGGTTATCACCGGCGTTTCGTAGGCCCATATCACGTGCATCAACATCATCCTGCTGCAAAACCAGAATTGCCGCCTTCTGGAGCGCCTTTTTGGGGGAAACTGCTCTCCGGTTGGATGGGAGCCCTAGGCACTTTTAGTCCATACTTATAGCACTTGTCGGCCGGAAAGGCAATGGTTTTCGCAACATTAATTGTGCTAAATGTTTGGGCGTTTCGCGATCGGTGAGCCAAAACACCCGATCGATTAAATGTTTGATCGTTGTCGCGCGGCCTTGCGGATTCAGGAGTACAAAATCAGGCCCAGATTTCGCCCAGCGCCCTCTGGAAGTTTCCGCCGAGAATGAGCTCGATGTTCGCCCGGGAATAGTTGCGCCGCATCAGGCCCTCGGTAAGATCGAAGATCTTCTTCTGGTAGTCGATTCCGTCCAAGTCGTTGCGCCTCGTCGAGTGATAGAGGGCGTCGCGGCCATCCAGGTCGACATCGCTACCCACCCCGACATGCTCAATGCCGGCAATGTTGACGACGTGATCGATATGGTTCAAGACGTCCTCCATCGTCGCCGGACCTGACGCGCGGACGAAGTAGCGAATCATCGTGATGCCGACTACGCCGCCCTTAGCCGCCAGCCGGCAGATGGCCTCGTCCGTCTTACAGCGAGGGCTCGCGACCAAGGCGCGGCAGTTGGAATGGGTCACCAGGACCGGCCTCTTGGACGCTTCGATGGCATCGAGAGTGGTGCGGTCGGCACAATGCGAAATATCGATCGCCATCCCAAGCTGATTCATCCGCTCGACGATCTGCACGCCATAGGGGCTGAGCCCATCGTCCCGGGAATCCGACGATCCTCCGCCAATTCGGTTGCGATCATAGGTGAGCTGCGAAACTCGCTGGCCCAAGCTGTAGAAGCAATCCACGTCCGCCACGGAGCGGAAATGGCTCGAGTTCTGCTGTCCAATCAAAATCCCGATTTTCCCGAGCCGCTTGGCTCTTTGAAGATCCTCGGGTTGGTCGACGCGTAAGAAATCGGCCGGATGAGCAGCGATAAACTCGTTCCACCCTTCGATGTCGCGAAGGGAGCTGGCGTAGATGTCCCCTTCCGTATACCCGACCGCGGGATGAAAAATCGTGATCCCGGAATCTTTGAGACGCTGCAGGTCAGCGACATGGAAACGCGACGGCTGGCTTTGCCAGGCCCACAGCTTTCGGAAATTCAACGTCAACAGTCCGAGCATGTCGATGACTGTGGCGCTGCGGACCAGATCCAGAGTGGCGGCAGAATAGTTCAGTCCGCTCTGAGCGAATAAACTAAATCGGCCCCGATTCAGGTACGGCGCGCCTAAAGTACACGCCACCCCTCGGAGGAGAGTACGACGGGAAATCACAAATTTTACTACCGGAAAACGGTTAGGATAGCACGCGGATACTGTCGAATGTTCGACGCTCGGTGGCTATTTGTTCGCCGGCTGAGCGACCTTTTGGGTGTTATTCGGATCCGCCAATTCAGCCGAGCGAAGCTGCTCCAGTGTCGGAAGCGTCGACGAATCCCAACCGCCTCCAAGCGCCTTCACCAAGTCAACGGCTGCCAGCATACGGCGCTGCAGAATCGTAACCGACTGCTGCCGATCGTTGAGTTCGATGGTCTGGGTGGTGATGACGTTTAGGTACGAATCTGTTCCGGCGCGATAGCGCGCCATTTCGAGTACCAGCGACTGCTGCGCTGCTTCCACCGCTACTCGCTGCTGCACGGCTTCCTCGGCGAGGTAGCGGAGCGACGCAAGATCGTCTTCTACTTCCTGGAACGCCGCTAGCACGCTCTGGCGATAAACGGCGACAGTCGAGTCGTACTGCGCCAATGCGCCCTGGACCTGCGCTTTCCGCCGCCCGAAATCGTATATCGTTTGTGTGATTGACGGCCCTGCGGACCACACGCGGCTCGCGTACGTGAACAAATTCACCAGGCTCGAATTGGCCAAGCCGGCGTTCGCGGACAACGTCAAAGTCGGATAGTAAGCGGTCTGAGCCAGTCCGACGCTCGCATTTGACGCTGCTACGAGCCGCTCATTCGCCGCGATGTCGGGACGCCGTTCTAAAAGTGCCGACGGCAGCGAGAGCGGTATAGAAGGCGGCGGTCCTTTGATACTGCCAACGGGAATCGAGAAGCCAGCCGGTGCCTGCCCGGTTAGCACGGCGATGGCATGTTCCTGCTGAGAGCGGGCAATGTGCAAATCCGTAAACGACGCCTGCGCGTCCGCCAGCGATGTCTGCGCCAGCGTGATATCGCTCTTCGAAGCCACGCCGCCGTTATAACGATTCGTGGTCAATTGCAGGTTTCTGGTGTAGGCCTCAATCGTCTCACGCAGAATTGCCTGCTGCATATCGTTGGCGATCAGTAGAAAGTAATCTGCAGCCAGCAGCGCCTGTGCGCTCAGCCGGGCATTCTCCAGATCGGCAGCGCTGACTTGCGCGTTGGCCACGGCATTCTCCACCGATAGGCGAACGCGGCCCCACAAATCAGGCTCCCAACTGGCATTGCCCCCAATCGAGAAGCTCTGCGAGGTTCCTCCTCCACGACCGCCGGCGCCTCCCGAGTCAGTCTGGGTGATCGATCCATTGGCTCCGATCGTGGGGTAGTAGTTGGCGCGATTGAGATTCACCAGTGCCCGTGCAACGCGGAATTGGGCCTCAGCCTGTTTGACATTCTGGTTGTTAATCTCGACCATCTCCTCGAGCCTGTTCAACTCGGGATCGCCGAACATCTCCCACCACTTGCCCTTTATGAGTTCATCGCTTGGCGTCGCGACCTTCCATTCGTCATTGCCCGCCAGTTCCTTGAAGGTCGGCGTGGCCGGCACAGTGGGCTGTTGATACTTACGGCCAACCGTGCAGCCGGAACACACGACGAACGCCACCAGAGCGGTTTTGAGAGGCCAATTCATCAATCGCCACTCTCCGCTCCGCCTGGAATCAGGAAACCGGGCCGATGCCGGAAGCTGGGCTGCCGGCGGCTGAAACGTAAACGCAAACGATCGAGAGAAAGGTAGATCACGGGGGTGGTAAACAAGGTCAACATCTGACTCACCAGCAGGCCGCCCACGATGGTGATACCCAGCGGACGCCGTAGTTCCGAACCTGCGCCGAGCCCTAGCGCCAGCGGCATACCGCCGAGAAGCGCGCAAGCCGTGGTCATCATGATCGGCCGGAAGCGAAGCATGCAAGCCTGATAAATCGCGTCGCGAGGGCTCAAGCCCTCATTGCGCTCGGCCGCAAGAGCAAAGTCGATCATCATGATCGCGTTCTTCTTCACAATGCCGATCAGCAGAATGATTCCGATCAGCGCCACGATCGTAAGCTCCGTGCGGAACAGCACGAGTGCGATCAGCGCGCCAACGCCGGCCGATGGCAACGTCGAAATGATGGTGAGGGGATGGATCAGGCTTTCGTACAGTATCCCCAGAATGATATAAACCGCCAGCAGGGCCGTGCCGATCAGGATCGGCTGATTGTTCAGCGAGCTTTGAAATGCCTGTGCAGTTCCAGCAAATTTTCCAACGATGCTCGCGGGCATTCCGATATCGATTTCCGCCTTGTGGATTGCATTCGTTGCATCACTCAAGGAGACATTTTCGGCCAGATTGAACGATATCGTCGTCGATGGAAATTGACCTTGATGCGGTAGCGAGATCGGTGTTATACCTTCGGAGAAATGAGCGAACGTCGATAGCGGGATCGACACACCTCGCGGAGTTTGAACGTAGATCTCCTTGAGAAACGATGGATTCTCCCACCATTGCTGTTGCAGAGCGAGCACCACGTGATACTGATTGATCGATTTATAAATCGTCGACACCTGGCGCTGGCCGAATGCATCATACAGCGCGCTGTCCACTGCCTGGGCGGTCAGCCCCAGCCGCGACGCCGTGTCACGATCGATAATCACTTTCGACGACAGGCCCGAATTCTGCTGATCCGAACTCACGTCCACCAATTCTGGAATGCGCGACAGACGCGCTAGAACGCGGGGCCCCCATTGCGACAGCAGGTCCAGATCCTGGGTCTGCAGCGTGTATTGATACTGTGCATTCGCCTGCCTGCCACCCACGCGGACATCCTGCGAATTTTGCAGGTAGAGAACCGCCCCGGGCATGCCCTGCGTCTTCTGCCGGATTCGCGCAATCACCTGATCCGAAGTCAGGCCGCCGCGCTGTTCCGGAGACTTGAGCTGGATATTCATGTTGGCGTTGTTACCACCGCCTCGTCCGCCTGCGTTGGATCCGACGGTGACATTCACTACTTCAACCGCGGGGTCCCTGCGCACCTGTTCTTCGAACCACTTCACCTTCTCCACCAGGGATTGATATGAAATATGCTGCTGACCCTGGACATTCCCCTGCAAACGTCCCGTATCCTGCTGCGGGAAGAAGCCCTTGGGAATCTTGATGTACAGATAGACGCTGACCCCGATCGTCAGGGCCATCACGACCATCACCGGCGCGGTTCGATTCAGCACCACCTGCAGCGCGGATGAATAAGAGGAGAGAATCCACTGGAAGCCCTTCTCCGTCCAGTTGTACAGCCGCCCATGCTGGTGTTTGACCTTCAGCATGCGCGCGCACATCATCGGCGTGGTCGTCAGTGAGATCAGCAGCGACATGAAAATCGACACCGACAGAACCACCGCGAACTCGCGGAACAGCCGTCCGACAATTCCGCCCATCATCAAAATCGGAATGAACACGGCAATGAGCGATATGCTCATCGAGAGCACGGTGAATCCGATCTCTTGAGCGCCCTTCAACGCCGCCTTCATCGGCTGCATCCCACCTTCGATGTGCCGGGTAATATTTTCGATGACTACGATCGCGTCGTCGACGACGAACCCGGTGGCGATCGCCAGTCCCATCAGCGAAAGGTTGTCCAGCGTGTATCCGGCCAGATACATGATGCCGAATGCGCCAATCAATGACACCGGAACCGAAATGCTGGGAATGATCGTCGCGGGCAGATTCCGGAGGAAAACGAAGACCACGAGGATCACCAGCAAGATCGAGATAATCATGTTGCGCTGGGCGTCCTCCACCGACGACCGGATGGTCAACGTTCGATCGGTGTCGATATTCATCTGCACGTTGGGCGGAAGGGAGGCGCGCAGCTCGGGCAGCATCGCCTTAATGCGGTCCACCGTGTCGATGATGTTCGCATTGGGCTGGCGGCTGATCTGCAGCAGGACCGCTGGCTTTCCGTTAGACAGCCCCATGTTGCGGACATCTTCTGTTCCATCGACCACGCGGCCAAGATCGGACAGCCGCACCGGAGAATTGTTTCGATACAGCACGATCAGATTCTGGTAGTCTTTTGCCTCCAAAAGTTGATCGCTGGCGGAGAGATGATATGCAATGCGATCATTCGAGACCTGACCTTGAGGCTTGTTAGCGTTGGCGCCATTCAAAAACGAGCCAATCTGATCGAGCCCTACATTGTATTTGGATACCGGTTGAGGATTTACCTCGATGCGCACCGCCGGCAGCGAACTTCCGCCGACATTGACCTGCCCGACACCCTTTACCTGGGACAGCTTTTGCGCAAACACCGACGAAGCGATGTCATAAAGCTTGGGTCGCGGTACGACATCGGAAGTCATCGACAGGATTAGAATCGGCGCGTCTGCGGGATTGATCTTCCGGTAACGCGGGCGGGTTGGAAGATTCGCAGGCAGATTTCCCAGCGATGCATTGATCGCCGCCTGCACGTCGCGTGCAGCGGCGTTGATATCGCGATTCAGATCGAACTGCAGAACCACCGTCGCCGAGCCCACCGAGCTGGAGGAGGTCATCTCGGTAACGCCCGCGATTCTAGTGAACTGCTTCTCCAAAGGAGTCGCTACGGAGGCGGCCATCACCTCGGGACTTCCGCCAGGCAAGCCCGCGCTTACGAAAATCGTCGGATAGTCGACCTGCGGTAGCGGCGCCACCGGCAGAAGAGTATAAGCGACGCCACCGGCCAACACCACGGCGATTGTTAGCAGCGTCGTGGCTACCGGCCGCCTGATGAACGGATCCGAGATGCTGCTCATATCGGCTCCGGAAGCCCCAAATCGGCCTGAACGTTCTTGCGGCGGCCGGCAACCCGGGCGGCAATCCGGTCGAACCACAGATAGATAACCGGTGTCGTGAACAATGTCAGCACCTGGCTGATCAATAGTCCGCCGATGATGCTAATGCCGAGTGGCTTCCGAAGTTCCGATCCCACGCCGCTGCCGAATGCCAGCGGCACAGCGCCAAGGAGCGCCGCCATTGTAGTCATCATGATCGGACGGAAGCGCAGCAGGCACGCCTGATAGATTGCTTCTTCCGGCGACTTGCCTTCATTACGCTCGGCTTCCAGCGCGAAGTCGATCATCATGATCGCGTTTTTCTTCACGATCCCAATCAAAAGAATGATGCCTATTAGCGCGATGACGTCCAGATCCTTGCCGAAAATCATCAGCGCGGCAATCGCGCCTACACCGGCCGACGGCAAGGTCGACAGAATCGTGATCGGGTGGATATAGCTTTCGTACAGAACGCCCAGCACGATGTACACCGTAACAATGGCCGCCAGAATCAGCAGCGACTGGTTGGCCAAGGACGACTCGAACGCGTGCGCCGTGCCCTGGAAAGTAGGCTCTACGCTGGCCGGCATTCCAAGCGACTTCGTCGCGTCCTTGATATGTTCTACCGCGGTTCCGAGAGATGCGCCGGGCGCCAGGTTGAACGACATCGTGACCACAGGAAATTGCGCTTGATGGTTGATCGTGATCGGCGTTGTCACTGGAGTGATCCGCGTGAATGCGGTGAGCCTGGCCTGCGGAATGACGGCCGCGCCTGTGAGCGCGGTGTTCGTTCCGGCTAGCGCGATCGTAGATGCGAGATTCTGCGATGCCGTTCCGATCTGCACGTAGATATCGTTCAGTGACGCCGCACTCTGCCGCCATTGCGGCCCAGCCTCAAGCACAACGTGATATTGGTTCGATTGTGTGAAGATCGTCGAGACCTGCCGCTGGCCGAAGGCATCGTACAACGCGTCATCGATGTTCTGCGGAGTGATGCCGAGACGGCCAGCAGTGTCCCGGTCGATATCTACCCGCAAGCCTACGCCGCCATTGAGCAGGTCGCTGGCGACGTCGCGCAGTTCGGGAATCTGCTGCAATCGCGACTGAAGTTTTGGCACCCATTCGTCCAGAAGCGCCTTGTCCGGTGCATCGAGCGCATACTGATACTGCGTGCGGCTAATCCGATCTTCCACTGTCAAATCCTGGACCGGTTGCATGTAAAGCGAAATGCCAGGAACTTGAGACGCGAGCTTCGGCTGCAGCCGGCGAATCACGTCCACCGCCGACGTTCCTTCGCGTTGCTCCAGCGGTTTCAAAGTAATCTGAATGCGGCCATTGTTCAACGTCGTGTTCTGCCCATCGATCCCGATAAACGATGTCAGGTTTTCGACCGCGGGATCTTGAAGAATGACCTTTGCCAGATCCTGCTGCCGGCGCCCCATGGCAGGGAACGAGGTCGCTTCCGGTGCTTCAGAAATTCCTAGAATCACGCCAGTATCCTGAACCGGGAAAAATCCCTTGGGGACCACGTTGTATAGATAAATGGTGAGAATCAGCGTTCCGAGAGCTACCAGAAGAGTAGCCGGTTGATGGCGTAAAACAAACCGGACCATCTTGCCGTACTGCTCAATGGTCTTCTCAAAGCACCATTCCGACCAGCGGTACAGACGTCCGCGCTCATGCTCCGGCTTGTGGCGCAAGATTCGGGCGGCCATCATTGGTGTCAGAGTCAGTGAAACGAAGGCTGAGAACACGATAGTGACGGCCAGGGTGACGGCGAATTCCCGGAACAGCCGGCCTACGATGTCCGCCATGAACAACAGCGGAATCAACACTGCGATCAAGGAAACCGTCAGCGAAACGATCGTGAATCCGATCTCCGCCGATCCCTTGAGGGCGGCCTGCATCGGAGTGTCGCCCATTTCGATATAGCGCGAGATGTTTTCGATCATGACGATCGCGTCGTCGACGACGAAGCCGGTTGAGATCGTCAGCGCCATCAGCGAAAGATTGTCGAGGCTGTAGCCCAGCAGGTACATCACGCCGAACGTGCCGACCAGCGACAACGGCACGGCTATTCCAGGAATGATGGTCGCCGAAAGGCTGCGAATGAACAAGAAGATCACCATCACGACCAGCGCGATGGTGAGCATCAGCTCGAATTCCACATCTTTCACCGAGGCGCGAATCGTGGTCGTGCGGTCGGTGATCACGTTGACATCGACGCCCGCAGGCAGTGACGCGCGAATCTGCGGGAGCAGCGCCTGAATGGTATCGACGACGCCGATAATATTCGTCCCCGGCTGCCGTTGGATATTCAGAACGATGGCCTGATTCGGTCCGACCCAGGCAGCCTGTTCCGTGTTCTCCGGCGCATTCACGACATTAGCAACGTCGGAGATCCGTACTGGCGCGCCGTTGCGGTAGGCGATGATGATCGGCTTGTATTGCTCGCCGGAGCTGAGCTGATCGTTATCGTTGATGGTCCAGGCCTGGTCGGCGCCATCGAAATTACCCTTCGCTTGATTTACGTTCGCGCTGCTGAGAGCCGTTCGAAGGGTTTCCATGCTGAGGCCGTACGATGCCAGCGCCGTTGGATTCGCCTGCACCCGAACCGCGCGGCGTTGACCGCCGCTGATGCTTACCAGCCCGACGCCTTTGAGCTGCGAGATCCGCTGCGCCATCCGGGTTTCCACGAAATCTTCGACATCGATCAGCGGGACCGTTTTCGATGTGATCGCCAGCGTCAGCACCGGCGCGTCGGCGGGATTGATCTTGCTATAAATCGGGGGATTCGGCAGCAGGTTCGGAAGAAATGTGCCCGCGCCGTTAATGGCAGCTTGTACTTCCTGCTCGGCGACGTCAATACTCAGATCGAGTGAGAATTGCAGTGTAACCAACGAACTGCCGTAGGAACTGATGGAGGTCATCTGGGTCAGGCCGGGTACCTGACCAAACTGCTTCTCGAGCGGCGCAGTTACCGCGGACGTCATTACCTCCGGACTCGCGCCTGGATAGAACGTCTGGATTTGGATCGTCGGATAATCAACTTGCGGCAAAGCAGAAACCGGAAGTTGAAAATACGCAACCACTCCGACCAGAACCACACCGGCCATCATGAGCGATGTGGCCACTGGCCGCAGAATGAAAATGCGGGATGGGCTCACTGCTGGTCGGTCCCTCGTTTCCCGTGACCGCCTCCGCCCTTACCCTTTCCCCAAGGATGATCGCCGTTTGGTCCGCCTGGTTGACCCTGGCCGTCGTGCTGGCCCTTATTCCAGCCGCCTTGACCCTTCTTCCAACCGCCGCCTTCTTGTCCGCCTTGCCCTGGTCCTCCGCCTTGGCCCTTGCCTGCTGGAGCCTGGCCGGGTTGTCCGCCACCGTCGGGCTGGCCGCTTTGACCCTTGGGGCCGCCGCCCTTCGATCCGCCACCCTTGCGGCGGCCGGCAAATGCTGCTGCATCGGCGGCTGCCGCTTTCTCGATTTCACCTTGCGTACGTACTCGGACTTTGGAACCATCCTGCAACCGGTCCGCCCCATCCACTGCGACATTTTCTCCAACTTGTAGGCCGCTCTTGATGTCCTTGATGTCGGCGCCATCGGTAGTCTTGTTCACGCCTTCAATCACCTGGACCGTCCGAATATGGGCCACGGAATTATCGTCAATCACGTAAACGAAGTTCCCTTGCTGACCCATTTGGACTGCTACCGTCGGCACGACCACCTGATTTTGCATCGTATCGACCAGAAGATTGATGTTCACGAACTGCTGCGGGAATAGGTCGAAGTTCTTGTTGTCGAAGATGGCTTTTAGCCTGGACATTCCAGTGCTGGCGTCGATCTGGTTGTCCATGGTCAGCAGCATTCCGGACGTCAACTTCTGAGACTTGTCGCGATTGTACGCGTCCACCGGCAAGTGCGCGCCCGCATTCAACTTTTTCACAACGGCCGGAAGATTATCCTCGGGAATTGTGAACAATACCGAGATCGGCTGCACCTGCGTGATGACTACCATTCCGTTGGCATCCCCGGCGTGAACGATGTTGCCGGGGTCGACTAAGCGAAGGCCCACCTTACCCGTGATTGGCGCGACGATCTTTGCGTACGTCAGTTGCAGCTTGGCGTTATCGATGTTGCCTTTGTCTTGTTGAATATTGCCGTTGTACTGCTGGACTAACGCTTTCTGTGTATCCAGTTGTTGCTTCGGGATCGCGTCCTGAGCCAGCAGGGTTTCATACCGAGCCATATCCAGTTTCGCGTTATCGAGTAGCGCTTGATCGTGCGCCAGCGATCCTTCCGCCTGCTCCAACATCACTTGAAAGGGCCGTGGATCGATTTCAGCTAGGACCTGACCTTCCTTGACCAGATCGCCCTCTTGAAAGTTCACTTTCATGAGCTGTCCATCCACACGCGACTTCACCGTCACGGTGTAGAACGGCGTTACACTGCCCAGCCCACTGAAATAAACCGGCACCGACGCGGACCGCGCGGTCGCCACCACTACGGGGAGGGGACCACCGCCGAAATTGCCACGCCCGCCTTTCCCGCCGAATCCACCCTTACCGCCCTGGTTCGTTTGCGGAATGAGGCCCGGCTGGGAGGCGCGCCAAACGGCGTAAGTTGTTACTCCAACGGTAATTAGAAGGAAGAAAGCCCAGATGAAGCCGCGCTTTTTCTTCTTACCTGGCGGTTTCGCAGTCTGAGGCGGAGCCTCAACCGGAGGCCCTGGTTCGGTCGTAGTCGTGTTGGTGGTCATTAAAGGATTTAGGAAAATCTTTTGGAAGTCAACAGAATTGACGGTTCGCCGTATCCTAAGGTAACACCTTGGCATCTAGAACGGGCTTGACAATCTCGTCGGCTGTAGCCCTTCAGGGCCAGCGGCTCTCTCGCGCTATAATGTAGAAAACCTTCCATCAGAAGCCATGCCTGACTCACCGCGGCCATTTCCCGTGCCGCCCGAACAGCCGAGCCCGGATCGTCTGGATTCCTGGAAGGACATCGCATCCTACTTGGGCCGTGAAGTCCGGACTGTTCAGGGATGGGAAAAAACCGAAGGTTTACCGATTCATCGCCACCAGCACGCTCGTCAAGGCTCGGTGTACGCCTTCAAATCCGAACTCGACGTTTGGCGCAAGCGCCGCGCGAGCGTTCCGGAAACGCCTTCGCCCGTTTTAGCCGAACCGGAAAAAACGGTGCCCGTAGTGGCGGAACCGGAGGTGCTGCCGGCCAGGAAATCATCCAAACTTCCTTGGATTGGCGCTGCGGCAGCCGTCGTCCTGCTGATTGCCGTGGGAATCGTGTTTTGGCTGAGGCAACGTAATTCCTCGTCGGCTCCCGCTTCCGTTGCCGTCCTTCCCTTTGCCGACTACAGCCCCAACAAAGACCAGGAATATTTCAGCGATGGACTGACTGAAGAAATCATTGATGCGCTGAGCCGTGTCCCGAACCTGCACGTAGTCGCACGCACATCCGCGTTCCAATTCAAGGGCAAAGCTGCCGACATTCGCGAGATCGGCCGCAAGCTCAACGTGGACTCTGTTCTCGAAGGCAGCGTCAGGAAATCCGGCGACGAGGTTCGCATCACCGCGCAACTCAATCGTGTATCCGATGGTTATCATCTGTGGTCGCGCACATACGACCGCCAGATGCGCGACATCTTCGCTCTGCAACACGAAATCTCACAGGCGATCGCCGATCAACTTGGCGGCGGCCGCGTCTCCCGCCGTGAGCCCACATCAGACATGGAGGCTTACCGGCTCTACCAAGAAGGCCGCCACTTCTTCAACCAGTTCGACACATTGACTGCCTATCCAAAAGCGATCGAGCGATTTCAAATGGCAGTCGCCCGTGATCCGAACTTCGCCCTGGCTTATTCGGGTATGGCCGACGCTTACGCCTACGAAGCCGAAAACTTCAGCTCTCCTCCGAAAGAGGTCATGCCCAAAGCAAAGGCAGCTGCCGAGAAGGCCGTCGCTCTCGATCCGATGTTGGGCGAAGCCCATACATCGCTGGGAATCGTGAAACTCGACTATGAATGGGACTTTCAAGCCGCCGAACGGGAGTTCCGCCGGGCCATGGAGCTAAATCCCGGCTCCGGCTATGGAGTTCATTGGCTCGGCCACGCTCTGGAGGCGCAGTGTCGGGTTGAGGAAGCGATTGAACAGTTTCGCAAGGCCCTGGCGCTCGATCCCCTCTCGATCCCCATCTACTGGGACCTGGCCGGCGATCTGGTCCAGACCAAGAGATATGACGAGGGCATCGCCCTGACGAAAAAATCCCGGGAACTCTTTCCGGAAAATGCAATCCTAACCGCCGACGAGATCGGCATCTATGTACAAATGCACGATATCCGCACCGCCCGTAAACTTCGCGACGCCTGGAAGCCGCCACCGGAGTTGCTCAACAGTCCTCAACTCATCGCTGCAGATGGCATGCTGGCCGCATTGGAAGGCAACCTTACTGCTGGTCGAAAAGCACTCGATCAAGTAGAAGAGATGCGTAAGACTCAACATGTAGAGGAAGCTGCCGTCCTGGGTCTCTGCCATGCCTTATCAGACCGCGCGTGCGTCATGACCTGGCTACAGCGTGCCTACGACAACCGTTCGTCCAGTTTGCCTTACGTTCGCGTGTACACGCCGGAGTTTATCGCGGGGATCCCCGAAGCTCAGGCGCTGATTGAAAGAGCACTCGGCCCCGCAGGCAAGAAGTAGATCCAGGCGCAACTTAACCCAACCAAATCATGCGTGATTTCGCGCAAGCTCTGTCCCAACCGAGCCTTCTTCTTTTCGCTCTCACACATACCCAGCGAGCACAATCGGCAGCCAGCATGCACGTGTGAATTAAAGCCGGGAAGAGAGGTGCTCTGTGAAAGCTGCGATTGCCCTGGCCGCGCTCCTGCTGAACTCGCACGGATGCGTGAAAAACGTTCCTGTTCCTGCTGAAGCACCTCTCCGCTCCGATTCCACGATGCCCCAAGTCCTCCGGTTCACTGCATATCCCCACATCATTCACCCGGGCGACGAGGTTTTAATTTCTTGGAATGCCCGCAATGCCCCTCACATCACGCTGGAAAAATCGACTGAATCAGCCAACACTCTGACCCGGGGCGAGTTCCTGGAATCGATTGGCGATTTCCCGCCGGACGGAACGCTTCGGGTATCGCCGAAGGTAACGACAACATACGTAATTAGTTGCGGCAACGAGACAATCGGCTGTGCCTCCGCCTCCGTTACGGTCACCGTCAAGCGGCCCAGGTAGCCCGTGGCTGGCGGATTGCTTATCTAATCGATACAGGAGGCGCTATGAGTCAAGATCTTGAAATTCGGAACGACGTCGAGCGGGAGTTGTACTACAACTTCGGCCCGGCCGCCGCCTCGATTGGGGTCGCGGTCAACCAGGGAATCGTGACTCTCACAGGCACGGTGGACACGTATGCCCAGAAACTCCAGGCCCTCCATGCCGCCGAACGGATGACTCACGTCAGAGCCGTCGCTTCTGAAATCCAGGTTCGTCTGCCCGGCCAGTTTCAGCGCGGAGACAGCGACCTCGCCCGAGCCGCTGCCAACGTATTGTCCTGGAATAGCCTCGTGCCTTCGGACCGCGTTCGGGTGCGGGTCGAAAATGGCTGGATCACCCTAGAAGGCACGGTGGACTGGCGCTATCAAAAGGACGCTGCCATCGACGCAGTCGCAACTCTCATGGGGGTGAACGGCGTAGACAACCGCCTGCGAGTGAATCCCACGCTGAACGCTCAGAACATCAAGACGGAAATCGATGCAGCTCTCAAGCGCAGCGCTACGATCGAAGACCGCAACATCCTTGTCGATGTAGAAAGCGACAAGGTGACGCTCCACGGCGAAGTCCGCTCGATTCCCGAACGCGAGGAAGCCGAACGCATTGCGTGGGCAGCCCCCGGCGTATCCGATGTCGCCAACCACATCATGGTCGCCGAACTCGCCCTGACCTAGCTCTTTCCTCTGCGTCCATCCGCGTTTATCCGCGGCCCTAATATTGCAAAACGAAGCTGGATGCTCCTGCGTACGTTCTGGCAAGACCTCAGCTTCGGCGTGCGGCTCTTGCGTTCACACCCCACGTTCACCTCTCTCGCCATTCTGACGTTGAGCCTGGGAATCGCCGCCAACACCACGGTCTTCAGTTGGGTCGACGGGCTGCTAGTGCATCCGTTCGGCGGCGCCTCCGCCAGCCAGGAACTCGCCGTTCTGGAAATGACCAGCGCCAGCGCGCCCAATGGTGCAATCCAGGTCTCCTACCTCGATTACCGCGACTATCGAGCCAACCTGCAATCCATTTCCGGTCTGGCTCTCCACCGCGAAGACGTCTTTCGTTTGGGCGAGATCCCCACTACCCAAGCGGTTTGGGGCGAACTGGTTTCCGGGAACTACTTCGGTGTCCTAGGTCTCAAGCCGGCGCTCGGCCGCACCTTCACAGCTGACGAAGGCGGCGACGAGCTCGGCGCACACCCAGTTGCAGTGATCAGTAATCGCCTCTGGCGAAGCCGCTACCACTCCGACCCCCACGCGATCGGACAAACATTGCGGGTCAATCGCCGAGAACTAGTCGTGATCGGCATAGCTCCGCCGGAATTCCACGGCACAATGCCCGGTTTGGCGTACGACATCTGGATACCTGCGACGATGGGCCCGGCGTTAACGATACTCGACGAAGGTGCTTTCAAGAATCGCGGATACCGTTGCTTTTATGCCCTCGCCCGATTAAGACCAGGAGTCTCGACCGAACAGGCGCGCGTCGAGGCCTCGCTATTCGCTAACAGCCTGGAGTTGACCGCACCCAAGACCAATCGCGGCGTCAGCGCGACTGTGCTTCCTGTCTGGAGATTTCATAGCGCAGCGCCCGATCTGCTGCTTGGCCCCTTGCGGATCCTGATGGCCATCTCGATTCTTGTGCTCTTGATCGTTTGCGCCAACGTCGGCAACCTGCTGCTCGCAAGATCCATCGGCAGAAGAAAAGAATGGGGTATTCGACTCGCCTTGGGTGCAGGCCGCGGCCGCATCGCTGTCCAGATGTTCACGGAAAGTCTCTTACTCTCCGGCGCGGGAGCTCTGTTCGGGCTGCTACTCGCTAACTGGGCCGGGGATGCACTCTCCATGCTCGTCCCCAAAATCAGCGCCCCGGTCCTAGTAGGATTCCAAATGAACCCGCGCGTGATTGCCTTCACGCTCCTCACATGTGTTTTTGCCACACTGCTTTCCACATCCGCGCCAGTATTCGTCTCATTCCGATCGGGCGTAAATGAGGTACTCAAGGAAGGCGGTCGCGGTGGAAGCCAGGGTCGCCTGTCGTCGCGGATCCGTGAATTCCTGGTAATAACCGAAGTGGCAATGGCCACTCTGGCCCTCGTGGGAGCCGGTCTGTTCCTCCGGAGTATACAAACCGCCCGTGCCATCGATCCCGGCTTCGATCGAAGCAATATGCTGCTGATCCGCTACTACGCTGCTGGCACCGGCACCACCACCCTGGAACTCTACCAGTTCTGTGCGCGCCTGCGCGACCGTCTGCGTTCAACCGCCGGAATCCGCGACGCCGCGTATGCCGACTTCGCCCCGCTCGGGTCTTCCGGTGGACCCTACACCGGCATGGAAGTCGAAGGCTATCTCCCTGCGATTGGGGAATCCATGGAAACGAATCGCGCTTTCATTGCACCGGGATATTTAGGCGCTCTGCGAATCCCACTCGTTGCCGGGCGCGACTTCACGGAGTCCGACGGCCGGGGCGCGCCACTGGTGGTGATCGTGAACCGCGCCTTCGAGGACCGCTACTTCCACGGAAGCAGCGCGCTCGGACACAAAGTCCGCTTCTGGGGAAGCTGGCGCACGGTCGTCGGCGTTGCGCAGAACAGCAAGTACTTCAACATCTCCGAAGCCCCGCACCCGTACTATTACGCGCCTTTTGATCAGGAAGCCGGTACGGACGCACAGATTTTTTTCTTCATCAAAACCGCCGGAGATCCATCCGCAATTAGCGGCAG
>Ga0335069_10004554_pt1 | contig 20479 bp, 19 predicted proteins | sample Lox_Sample_11_FD_206714 | JGI IMG/M metagenome (GOLD analysis project Ga0335069, IMG submission 206714) | Soil microbial communities from Loxahatchee National Wildlife Refuge, Florida, United States - Lox_Sample_1.1 | ecosystem: Environmental > Terrestrial > Soil > Wetlands | place: USA... | reverse complement strand
CGATAACCGCGTCGTCAGGTTCAATCGAGGCCGCACCGACGATTCGCTCCGCAATGGCGGCTTGCGTCAGAAAGTTCTGGCCGCGCGATTTGCGAGGCCGTACCCCGACCTCCGCCAGCGCCGATCGTGGGCAGAGTGCGGAGGTTGGCGCATCTGGATGATCAGAGGGCAAGGTTGGCTTCGGCGTCGATCGAGAGCGGATCGCGTTCGCCGCGCAGCAGGCGATAGCTGCCGGCGGCCGCGATCATCGCGGCATTGTCGGTGCAGTACTTGAACGACGGGGCGACCAGCCTGCGACCGTCCGCCTCTGCGGCCTCCGCCAGGCGTGTGCGTAAGCGGGAATTCGCTGCGACACCACCCGTGAGTGCAATCGTGTTCGCGTCGACCTCGCGCGCCGCCACCATCGTTGGACGCACGAGCATCTCGACCACGGCCTCCTGGAAGCTCGCTGCCAGATCAGCGTGAGGCAGTGCCGCGCCTTCCTCGGTCCGCAGCATCGTCGCAACCGCGGTTTTCACCCCGCTAAAGCTGAAATCGAGCGGCGCGCCTTTGACCCGTGCGCGCGGGATCTTCACTCGCTTCTGATTACCCTCGCGCGAAAGCTCGTCGATAATCTTGCCGCCCGGATAGCCGAGACCCATCAGCTTCGCGACCTTATCGAAGGCTTCCCCCGCCGCATCATCGCGAGTCGATCCAAGCCGCCGATAGCGTCCGAAATCCTCCACGACAAAGAGCGCCGTGTGCCCTCCCGACACGACGAGCGCCAGATACGGCATCGCGATTTCGTATTCGAGCAGCGGCGCCAGCAGATGCCCCTCGATATGATTTACGCCGACCATCGGGATACCCGTCGCATGGGCGAGCGCCTTGGCATACATCAGGCCGACCAGCAGCGACCCGACGAGACCCGGACCGCGCGTCACCGCGATACCCTCGACATCCTGCAAGCGCCATCCGGCCGCATCGAGAGCGCGCTCGACTACGGGTTGAATCGTGATGACGTGATTGCGCGAGGCGAGCTCTGGCACGATTCCGCCGTACGCGCGATGGATATCGTCCTGATTCGCGACCGCACTGGCCCGTACGGTCACGATACCGGGCCGGTCAGTCTCAATTGCTGCCGCAGCAGCATCGTCGCATGAAGATTCAATTCCAAGGATTCGCATATGCTTAACCAACCAGACCGCTTCGCGTTGCTGCCTACACTACGCGCGCAAATTCGCTCAGTTGGGATGACAGCAAGAGCGACGTTACTTCCGCTGTCTTCCATTTGTCATCCTGAGCCGACGAGCGAAGGCGAGTCGTGTCGAAGGATCTACGCGAAGCGATTCGCCGATGCCACGCAGCGTACATAGTGAGTGGGGGCTGCTGCAATTGTTGCGCTGGACGTTTGCACAGCTCGTTGACTGTCGACTAATTGATTCCCTCAACTCGACGCGAGTGAGGCGCTATCAATGAAAGCAATCCAGTTTGACCATTTGGGCGGCCCCGAGGTGATGGAGCTGCGGGAAATACCGAAACCCGAGCTGAAGCCCGGCACGGTAATCGTGAAGAACCACGTTATCGCAATCAACTTCGGCGATATCTTCTTCACGCGGGGCGAGTACCTGGTCAAACCGGTCTTTCCCGATACGCCCGGGATGGAAGCGGCCGGCGTTATCGAGGAGGTCGCACCCGACGTTAAGGGGCTTAAGCCCGGGACGCGCGTCGCCTATATCGGGATGGGTGCCTATGCCGACTACACGCGGATTCGCGGTAATCGCGTGATTCCTATCCCCGATGAGCTCAGCTTTGAGCAGGCTGCGGCCTTTCCGATCGCGGTGTTGACCGCATGGCATATGATCCGCACTTCCCATCAGGTAGAGCCGGGTCAGGTCGTGATCATCCATTCGGCGGCCGGCGGCGTCGGCCTCGCGGCGGTCCAACTCGCCAAGGCTTACGGGGCACGCGTCATTGGCACGGTCTCCAGCGATGCAAAGATCCCAATCGTAAAGGAGTACGGCGCCGACGAAGTAATCAACTACGAAACCCAGGACTTCGCCCAGGAGGCGCTGCGCCTGACCAACAATCGCGGCGTCGATCTGATCCTCGATGCGGTCGGCAAACCCACCTTCCAAAAGGGTCTGAGCTGCCTTGCGATGTTCGGTCATCTGATCCTGTACGGACGTGCGGGCGGAATCCCGGACAAGCTCGATGTGCTGAGCCTGTTTCCCAAGGCGTTGAAGGTCAGCGGATGGGCTATCCCGATGGTCTATCAGTATCACGATATCCATCAGCGCGGTCTTCAAGATGTCTTCCGCCTCTCGCGCGAGGGCAAGCTGCGCGTTCCGGTGGGGCAGAAGTTTCCGCTGAGCGAGGCTGTCGCGGCCCATCAGCTGATGCTCTCGCGGCAATCTGTGGGCAAGCTCCTGCTGATTCCCTAGACCTCTATCAACAGGATGCAGGGGTGTCCTGCTCCGTCACCGCTAACTATTGATAGCTGGCCTTGCTGGCCGCAGACCGAAGGTGATACTCTTCTCTTCGTGGGCTGCGGCCCATTTTTTGTTGGTTCGCGCGTTTGCTCCCGGGACATCGAGAATTTCGCGCTTGCGCTGGGGGCGAACCAGTAAGGATACGGGTGCGACCCGGTGATGGTGCTACAGCTTAGTCCGGTGGCGAAAAAGGTGGTCGAATTGATCGAGCCACATATCGAGCGGCAAGGCTTCGAGCTCGTGAGCGTCGAGTTCCATAAAGGAACGCGCTCATCGCTCCTGCGTTTGCTGATTGATCGCCCTGAGGGCGGCATCTCGCTGAGCGATCTGGAGAAACTGAGCCCGATCGTCGGCGATCTGCTCGATGTGTACGACCCTGTCGAGGGCCGTTACACGCTGGAGCTCGCCTCACCTGGAATCAACCGGCCGCTGATGAAGCTGAAGGAGTTTCAGGCGCATATTGGGCGGCGGATCAAAGTCCGTACTCTTGTACCGCGGGCCGGTCGTAAAAACTTCGAGGGCGTGTTGGCTGCGGTGAAAGCCGACGGGATTGAACTTGACGACGCCCTCAGCGGCGAACGCGCAAGTTTCGGTTTCGCCGAGATCAAAGGAGCCAACTACGAGCATCAATTTGAATAGGATGTCGGGAGTTCATCAGTTGAAGACTAACGACAACGCGGCCCGTAGGGTGTCGCCGCGGGAGGCAATATGGCGGTCGATCTAAACCGCGTGATTGAGCAGGTCTCAAAGGAAAAGGGTATCGACAAGGCAATCGTCGTTAGCGCGGTCGAGGAGATGATGCATTCGGCGGCCCGCCGGACCTTTGGCGCCGAGCGCAATATCGAATCGCGCTTCAACGCCGATTTGGGCGAAGTCGAACTGTTCGAGATCAAGACCGTCGTCGAGCGGGTGGCCAACCCGAGTTCCGAAGTTGAACTCGAAGATGCTCACACCAAGTACGATCCCGATGCGCAGGTCGGTGACGAAATCCTTATCAAGCTCGACACCGCGACGATGGGCCGTATCGCGGCGCAGGCGGCCAAACAGAACCTGATTCAGCATATCCGTGACGCCGAGCGTCGGCAGATCTACAACGAATTCAAGGATCGCAAGGAAGAGGTCGTCTCCGGTATCGTTCAGCGCTTCGAGCGCAAGAACATGATCGTTAACCTTGGCCGGACCGAGGCGATTCTGCCCGAAAAGGAACAGATCCCGCACGAGCGCTACCGCCAGGGTGATCGTATCCGCGCGGTTATCCTGGAGGTCGACCTCTCGGAGAAAGGTCTCGCGATCATTCTTTCGCGTACGGCCAATCTCTTCCTGGTCAAACTGTTCGAGCAGGAAGTACCCGAGATGTACGAGGGTATCGTCGAGATTCGCCAGTGCGCGCGCGAACCGGGTGGTCGCGCCAAAGTCGCAGTCTATTCAAAGGATAGCGACGTCGATCCGGTCGGCGCCTGCGTCGGGATGAAGGGGACGCGTGTCCAATCCGTCGTGCAGGAATTGCGCGGCGAGAAAATCGATATCGTGCCCTGGACCGACGATCAGGCCGAACTCGTCTGCCGTGCCCTCGCCCCGGCCAAGGTCTCCAAAGTGATAATCGACGAGGACGACCATGCGATGGAAGTCATTGTCCCCGACGATCAGCTTTCCCTCGCGATCGGCAAGCGCGGCCAGAACGTTCGGCTGGCCCATCGGCTGTCCGGATGGAAGCTCGATGTCCGCAGCGACTCCGAGGCCGAAGAAGAGGCCCGCAATGCCCGCGCGTCGTTGAACGCGATCCCGGGAATCGGCGATATCAACGCCGAGTTGCTCTATCAGTGGGGTTTCCGCTCGGCCGAGCAGCTGGCTGAGGCGAACGAAGAAACGTTTGAGGTCGAAGGCATCACGCCCGAGCGTGCCAGCCAGCTAATCCATGCCGCGCGCGAGTGGGTCGTGACCCGCAGGCGGCTTGAAGAGGAAAAGGCGGCCCAAGCGGCCGCGAACGATGAGGCGGCCGAGGGCGATACGGCCGAGACTGCGGAAGAAGGAACCGAAGAAGTTGCGTCTGATGCGGGAGCGAAAGCCTAAGCCAATCCGCATGTGCATTGGATGTAATCAGCGGGATGCGCAGGACGCGATGCTCCGGATTGCGATCGCGTACAGCGCCCCCGTGGTTGATAATGAGCGGCGACTTCCGGGACGTGGCGGCTACCTCCATCGCGAGACGGCTTGCCTGGAAAAGTTTGCCCGTAGCAAAGTCAGGGAATTTCGCTCGCTTCGGCGTGCGTTAACAGTGAATGAAAGAAGGCAGCTGGTCGATTCAATCGGCCGTTGCGCTGGTCAGTTTAAGACGGCAGGGATAAGATAATAACGATGGCGCGTAAGCGTATAAAAACCCTGGCTCATGAATGGAACGTCTCGGTCGACGAAGTGTTGGCCAGTTGCGAGCGGCTGATGCTGCCGAACGCTCACTCGGAATCGGCGCTTCTCTCTCAAGAAGAGATCGATCGCGTTAAAGCCGAGATCGATGATCGCGTGCGACGCACCGCGATGCTCCGGCGTGAGACGGTGGTGGAGACAAGCTCCGGCACGGCAGTCGAAAAGCGACTGAATCCAAGCATCCTTCGCCGCCGCCACGCCGAACCCGCACCGGCACCCGTCGCCGCTGAGCCGTTTCATTTCGAAGCCCAACAGGCTGCTGCGCAGGAAGGGCCCTTCGTCGCGCCGATTTTCGACGAGCCTCTGAAGTTTGAGTCCGAGCCGCCTTCGCTTACGCTACCGGAACCTTCGATTGCTCCGGAACCAGTGTTCGCGCCGGAACCGCCGCCAGCAACCGTCGCAGCGCCTGCGACGGCAGTGGAGCCCCCGGCAGCACCATCGGCGGTTGAAGTTCAGGCGCCCGTCGCCGCCACGAACGGCGCAGTCGCTCCCGTATTCGAAGGGCCGGTCGCTCCAGCCCCTGCGGCTGAACAGCCGCCTGCTGCGCCGGTAGCTGCCGCGTCGCAGCCGACTCCGGCTGCCGAAACTCGACCCGCGGTTCCATCAAAAGAAACCAAACCCGAGGCACCTCGTCAGGCGCCTACGCGACCTCCCTTCCAGCCGAGTGCAGGGCGCCAGCAGGGTGGTCCCGGTAGCGGCGTCTCCGTCATTCAACGGCGACCGGTCGAGCCGGGTCGGACCATCAATCTAACTGGTCGTGCTCATCCATCTGCACCCTCGCTTGATGAGGGCCAGACAGGACCGCGCGTCCTCGGCAAAATCGATCTGCGCAAAGCGGCTACACCGGCTAAGCCGGCGCCACCGACCGGAATCCGACCCGGCGGACCGCCGCGACCAGGTGTACCGCCCCGTCCGGGTGCACCCGTGCGCCCGGGAGCACCACCGCGACCCGGCGAACGTCGGTTCGGACCTCCTGCGATGCCCGGTCCAGATGCGTTCGGACCGCCGCCACCGGATTCGGCCAAGCCCGGCGCGCGCACGATCAAGAAGAAGAAGGTCGTTAAGAAGGGTGTTCCCGATGCCGCGACTGAGCGCGAGATGCGTGGGCGTATTCCGCGCAAGAAACGCGCCCTGCCCGGCAAAGAGGTTTTCAAAACCGAAATTACGACGCCGAAGGCTTCCAAGCGCGTCGTCCGGATCTCCGAAGGCGTAACCGTGTCCGACCTCGCGCACAACATGGGCGTGAAGGCGGCTGAAATTATCAAGCAGCTGATGGGGCTCGGCGTGATGTCGACGCTCAACCAGGTGCTCGACGTCGATACCGCCACGCTGGTGGCAAGCGAGTTCGGCTACAGCGTCGAGAATGTGGGCTTCGATGAGGAGTCGGCAATCGAGGAGGCCGAGGAAGTAACCGCCACGGGCGAAGCGGTGACCCGTCCGCCGGTCGTGACCGTGATGGGCCACGTCGACCACGGCAAAACCTCGCTGCTCGACGCAATCCGTCAGACCAATGTGACGGAGCGCGAGTTTGGCGGAATCACGCAACATATCGGCGCTTACATGGTCGAGATTCACGACCGCAAGATCAGCTTCGTCGATACGCCGGGCCACGAGGCGTTCACGGCGATGCGTGCGCGCGGCGCCAAGGTCACCGATATCGTCATCCTGGTGGTCGCCGCGGACGAGGGCGTGATGCCGCAGACGGTCGAAGCGCTCAACCATGCCAAAGCGGCCAACGTTCCAATTATTGTCGCGATCAACAAAATCGACCGGCCCGAGGCCAACGTCGATCGGGTGAAGCAGCAGCTCACCGAGCATGGCCTAATCGCTGAAGACTACGGCGGTGACGTAATTACCGTTCCTGTTTCGGCGCGCACCCGCGAGGGTATCGAGCGGTTGCTCGAAATGATCCTACTGCAGGCCGACGTGATGGATCTCAAGGCCAATCCGAATCGCAGCGCTCGTGGTGCGGTTATCGAATCGCAGATCGATCGTGGTCGCGGCCCAGTGGCTACGATCCTGATTCAGGAAGGTACCCTACGCACGGGAGATCCTTTTGTCTGCGGTACGTCGTACGGGCGCGTCCGCGCGATGCAGAACCATCTGGGCGATCGTGTCAGTGAGGCCACTCCCTCGACCCCGGTCGAAGTTTTCGGTCTCTCCAGCGTGCCTGAACCCGGTACCGCCTTTACCGCGGTAGCCGAGGAATCGAAGGCGCGTCAGGTCGCGGAGTTCCGTCGCTCGAAACAGCGCGACACTACGCTACAGCGGACCGCTCGCGTATCGCTCGAAGAGTTGAGCGAGAAGATGGCGGCGGGCGAGGTGAAGGAGTTGCGCGTCATTGTTAAGGGTGACGTGAACGGCTCCGTTGAAGCCTTGGCCGATTCGCTGCAGCGGCTCTCGACCGGCGAGGTCAAGCTCGAACTGATACACAAATCAGTCGGTGCGATTACCGAAACCGACGTTACGCTGGCCTCAGCCTCGGGCGCGATTATTATCGGCTTCAACGTACGCCCTGAGCAGAAGGCGACGCAGTTGGCGGAAAAAGAAGGCGTCGACATCCGCCTCTATACGATTATCTACGAGGTCATCAACGATATCCGCGAGGCGATGGAGGGTCTGCTCGCCCCGACTTATCGCGAGAAGAGCCTTGGCCGCGCGGAGATTCGTCAGACCTTCGTCGTGCAGGGCAATACGGTCGGCGGTGCGATGGTGCTCGACGGCAAGATCCTGCGCAGCGCCCGCGCGCGGCTGGTCCGCGATGGACGCGTCGTGTGGGAAGGCAAGATCGGATCGTTGCGGCGCTTCAAAGACGACGCACGTGAAGTCCAGGCTGGCTACGAGTGCGGTATAGGGCTTGAGAACTTCAACGACCTCAAGCCGGGTGACGTCGTCGAGGACTTCGAGATGGAGGCGGTATTGCGCAAGCTGACGCCGACTCGTCCAGAAGCAGCTCGCGGCGCCGGCGCTCCTGCTCAGCCGTAGCTGGTTCGTTTACGAGACCGTGGAAAAGGCAAGCCGTCGCCCCTCGCTTGCTCCAGATGATGGCATCCCTTCCCTTTAGCGAAGGGAACGATGGTTAGGTTCTCGGATCGATGGTCGTTGGAGTTCTGCGCCTCACGCTTTTTCTGCCGGAGAACCATTCGTTGAAGGGCAAGCGCCATGTGATCCGCGCGATCAAAGATCGCGTGCGCAATAAGTTCAACGTTTCGATCGCCGAGTCGGCCGACCACGATATGTGGCAGCGCGCCGAACTCGGTATCTGCCAGGTCGGTAGTGATCGAGCCTTTGTCGATTCGGCGCTGCGCGAGGTCGTGAACTTTATCGATGCCCTCGGCCTTGCCCCTTTGGGTGAGGAATTTCTCGAAATTCTGAATTATTGACTAGCGACGAACCGGCGCGCCCTTCGCACGTTCGCGCGCCAGGACTAAACTCGAATTATGGAAAGCGATGGCAGACGGCCCGAACGGGTCGCTGAGATGGTGCTGCGGGAACTCTCCCAGATGCTGTTGCATGACCTGCGCGATCCTCGTCTGCGCGGCGTCACTCTGACACGCGTGAAGATGGCCGATGATCTGCGTCATGGCCGCGTTTTCTTTTCGCATCTGAGCGGAAGTTCACATGCGGCTGAGGCCGTTAAAGGCTTCCGCAGCGCGAGCGGCTTTATCCGTCGCTCGATCGGCCAAGCGCTCGGCCTGCGCTATACGCCCGACTTTGATTTCGAGTTCGACCCCGGAATCGAGAATGCCGCGCGAATTGATGCTCTGCTGCGCGAATCCCGCCCCAAAGCATAGCGTCGCCGCGCCGCCCTTTCTGCTTAGATTCTTCTCCTACCGGGAGAGGCCGCACGTGGCGGACGCCACGCAGGGGTGAGGGATGTATCTTCTCACCGGTCTTTTCCTTCAAGGAGGGGTGGGTGCAATGGTTAGGTTCTCCCTCTTTATCCGGTATCCTCGACCCTCCCGATGCACGGCGTAATCATTATCGATAAACCCTCCAGCCCCACCTCGGCCGAAATTGTTCGCTTGGTCAAATCGCGGCTCGGTCGCAAAACCCGCGTGGGCCATCTGGGGACGCTTGATCCTTTCGCGACCGGTGTCCTTCCTATCCTTGTTGGCGAAGGCACCAAGCTCGCGCCATTTATCGATAAAGGCGAGAAGGAATACACCGGAATAATCGTCTTGGGCTCCGAGACCGACACCCTCGATCGCACGGGCGAAGTAATCCGAACTGCACCGCTCCCACACCTCGATGATGATCGGCTGGATACGGTCGCGGCGCAGTTTGTTGGTACTATCCAGCAGATACCGCCAATCTTTTCCGCCATCAAGCGTGAAGGAGTACCGCTCTACAAGATGGCCCGACGCGGCGATGATGTGGAACCACCTGCGCCGCGTACCGTCGAAATCACTCGGCTCGAACTGCGCGCCGAGGGTCCCGATCGTGTCAGCTTCCTTGTGGCCTGTTCCTCGGGGATGTACGTCCGGTCGCTCGCGCGCGATATCGGAAACGCACTCGAGAGCGCCGGGCATCTGCTTGAATTGCGCCGCACTCGTAATGGCGAATTTGCAATTGCTCAAGCCGTGCCGCTGGCTGCCGCGTTGGAAGAGTTGGAGCGCAAGGATTACCACTCGATCGTCGGGATGCGAGAAGCTCTCAGCGCGCTACCGGAGGTGCAGATCGATCCGGCTACGGAACGGCGGCTCCGCAACGGCGATTCGCGCGCACTCGACGGTCTAGCCCCTCCCAATGCGAAATTCTATAAAGTAATCGCACGCGAAAATCTGGTCGCTGTCGCCGAACCAACCTCGCGCATCACGTCGGCAATCGCTCGCATCTTCAACCTGGATTAGGCGCGCTCCATTCCCCTTGCGCGTTTAGGCATCAATGTCGTGCCTTTCGACGCGATGAAACATCGTTCACTCGATTGGAACTAATTGGGCATCTCTAGCAACTGGTTGTGATGGTTCCAGTCGGCGGATAGAATCGAAAAACTCAAGAATTTTATCATGGCTGCTAATGTAGACCGCCTCGCTCTAATCGAAGATATCTCCGCGATTGGTGGCGACCTTTCGGCTGATCTTCGTCAGACTCTCGACGCGATCGTAGGCACAATTGCGTCGCGGATGGAGGTCGAGGTCTGCTCGATCTATCTCTTCGATCCGCAGCGCGAGCGGCTGGTGCTACGCGCGACGTTAGGTCTCGATCGGGAATCCGTCGGACGGGTCTCGATGCGCGTCAACGAGGGCCTTGTTGGGCTCGCGATCGAGAGCAGCGATGCTGTCGTCGTGGCGGACGCGATGAGCCATCCGCGGTACAAGTACTTCCCGGAAACTGGCGAGGAGCGCTATCACACCCTGGTCGCAGTGCCGATCGAAGAGGCGCGCCAGAAGCCCATCGGAGTGCTCACGGTTCAGACGCTGCGCCGCCGCAAATTTTCCAAGACTGAAGTGCGCCTGTTGCGGGCCGCGGCCGCACAGCTCGCCCAGATCATGTCCCACTTCCACTTGCGGGAAACGCTTGCCACCAAGGAGAAGGAACGCGACGAGTATCGCCGGCGGATGATCGAGGCAAATCGCCAGCTCAAAGGCTATGAGAAGGTGCGCGGCACTACGCGTGTCGCGACGCCGACCAAGGTGCGCCATCCGCGATTAGTCGGGCTGCCTGCAGCTCCCGGCTTCGCGCGCGGAATCGCCCACGTCGTGGGCACCTTCATGAGCACTATCGACCGCAACCTGCGTGCGCGCGAGGCAAAAACGGAGCTGAAGCGGCTCGACGATGCGCTGGTTCGATCACGCAACGAATTGGAAGCGTTGCGCGATCGGATGGAGCCGCTGATGGCCGAGGCGGACCTGAAGATCTTCGACAGCCATCGCTTGATACTCGAGGACGAAGAATTCGTCGCGCGCGTCCGCGATACGATCGCGGCCGGCTATGCCGCGGAGAGTTCACTCTTTCGCGTAATCGACGAGCTCAGCGCCCAGATGCTCGCTGTCGCCGACGCCTATCTGCGCGAGCGTGCAACCGATTTCCGCGATATCGGTCATCGCGTGCTGCGCCATCTGCGGCAGGAAGAGGGCAAAGGTGCCTTCTCCAAAGCCACTATCCTGGTTGCGGAGGAGCTGACGCTCTCACAGATGACGCTGGTATCGCACGAGAATCTCGTGGGTATAGCGCTGCAATCCGGCGGTGTAACCTCGCATGCTGCCCTACTCGCCCGCGCTTTCGAGTTGCCAACTGTCGTTGGCGTGGAGCATCTGATGGAGGCCGTCGCTGAAGGCGATACGCTCGTAATTGACGGCAACTCGGGCATCCTCTACGTGAACCCCAGCGCCGAGGTCGAGCGCGAATACCAGCTGCTGCACAAGCGTTACGATGCTTTCAGGAAAGAGCTGATAGAGGGACAGCCCACTCCAGCCGCCACGCGCGACGGCCATCGGGTGCACATGCTCGCCAATATCGCGCTGCTCCCGGATATCCGCCTCGCGCTGCGTTACGGTGCTGAGGGGATCGGCCTGATGCGATCGGAGTTTTCGTTTCTCACTTACGAAGACTTCCCCGACGAGCAACAGCAACTAAGTCTCTACAACCGGATGCTCGATGAGATCGGCGATCGCCCGGTCACCCTGCGAACTCTCGATATCGGCGCTGACAAGTATCCGCCGTACATGCGCGTACCGCGCGAGGATAATCCGTTTCTCGGCTGGCGCTCGATTCGAATCTCCCTGGAAATGCCGGGCATCTTCAAGGTTCAGCTGCGGGCGATTCTGCGGGCGGCGGCGCGGCATAAGGTGCGGCTGCTCTTTCCGATGATTTCGAGCATCGAGGAACTCTATCGGGCACGCGAAATTCTGGCGGAAGCCAAGACTGAGCTTTACAACGAAGGGCTCGAGCACAATCCGTCGATCGAAGTCGGCATCATGATCGAGGTGCCGTCGGCGGTATGGCTGGCACCGCGACTCGTCCGCGAAGTCGATTTTATTTCGCTCGGCACCAATGACCTGATTCAGTACCTGCTTGCCGCCGATCGCAACAATCCCAAGGTCGCCCATCTGTACGAGCCGCTCCATCCGGCGGTGCTATCGGCGATCGCTGAGGTTATCAACGTAGCCCGCGGCGCCGGCAAAGAAGTCTGCCTTTGCGGCGAGATGGCCAGTGACCCGATGACCACCTTGTTGCTCGTCGGGATGGGCCTCGATCAGCTGAGTTTGAGCCCGCTTTTTATCCCCGTCGTCGGCAAGCTGGTACGCGAAGCGAGCTACCAGACAGCGCGCCACATCGCTCATGATGTACTGCAAATGGCGAGCGTAAAGGATATTAAAGGCTACCTAATAGAACGATATCGCGATTTAGGTCTAGTTTCCCTGCTTGAGATGTATCGTTAGGCCAAAACCCTTGTTTATAAAGGGTTTTTTGCCCAGTTGATCAAAATTCACTTATTAAGCATTGTTAATGCACGAGGGTACTTAATTTTTTCTGACCGTTCGGTTAGAGATAGTATTTACCGCATGTCATACTGAGGGGCGGTAGAGGGGTAAATTTGATGATCGTCCTGTTTGCAAGTCTGATCGTTCTGGCGGGAGCCGGTACACTTCTTTATTACATCATCGGACATCAGCGCTATGGCAAGAACGACCCGGCCGAGCTGTTGCAACTGACTGGTAGCGAGAAGGCTTCCAGCAACGGAGTTCTGCGACCGGAGCCATGCCGCACGGTCCGCGTCTATTTCATCAAGCCGTCGAAATACGATGAGAACGGCTACGTGCAGTTCTTTCGTTACGGCGTGCAGCCCAATAACACCCTGACGGTGCTACGGGCGCTGAATGAGACCTTCAATCGCAATAACACGGCTCAACGCAATGTCTATCTCGAAACGGTAATTTGGGACGAGATCTGTGACGGCGTGGTGAGCCCGCAGACGATCGATGCGATCAAGGAAAAGGCAGCCGAAGACGGCGTCGAACTCCTGATCGGGTTGGCCGGCGTTCAATCGAATCAGTACCCGCGTGGCCGCGACCTGGCGCTTCAGTTCGTCGCCAAGGGCATGACCACGATGATGGGTGGTTTCCACGTCAGCGGTTACCCTGAATCGAGGGAGTTTCTCAACGGATGCGGTATCACGACGATCGTCGGTGAAGCTGAAAATCTTTGGCCTCATATCGTTGAGGACTATCTCCGCGGCGAGCTGCAGAAGAACTATTCAGTGAAGGACGGAATACGGGCGAAGACTGGCCGCGACGACATAATCGTGCCTGTCATCACCGAATCGCAGCTGCCCGTAATCGACGATCGGTACCTGACGCGCTTCTTTAGCCCGACGCTCACCACGATCGATACGTCTCGTGGATGCCCCTTCACCTGCTCTTATTGCAGCGTGAAGAACGTGATGGGCCGGACGATGCGCTCGCGGGAACCCAACGCCGTCGTGCAGTGGGTCTACGACGCGGTCCGTAACCATGGAATCGAATCGCTCTTCCTGGTCGACGACGATTTCTTCCGCAGCCCGCGATGGGAAGAAATTCTGCTCGGACTCGTCGAACTGAAGAAAGAGTTCCCGAAGTTCTGCTTCATGATGCAGGTCGATGTCGACGCCTCCTGCTACGCGAATATCGCAGAGGGCGAGACCGAGGGCGCTAAGCATCGCCGCAGCCGTCGCTTTGTCGAACTGGCAGCGCGCGCTGGATGCTACGAGGCTTTCGTCGGTATCGAATCCCTGAATCCCGATAACTTGAACCACGCGACCAAGTACCAGAACACCGAAGACCGGCAGCATAAGCTGACACTAGAAGATGCGCGGATACGCGTGCTGAACAAGTATCGCCGCGTGGTCGAGAACTGGCACAAAGTCGGCGTGGCCGTGCATGCCGGATATATGCTGGGCTTCCCGTTCGACGGCCCGGATTGCGGACGCGTCGCGGCAAAGACCCTCAAGAAGCTCGGTTTCGACATGGCGTCGTTCTTCATCATGACGCCGCTGCCGGGTACTGAGGATCAGATCCGCTATGCGAAGGAAGGCGAGATTATCGATTGGGATTTCAATAATCTGGACTCCCAACACGTTACCCTCAGCCACCCGAAACTCACCAAGAATGGCTGGCTCTCAGCCTACGAAGACGCTTACAAGGGCTTCTATTCGTTTGGTCGGCTCCTGCACATGATCTTCACGATCGCAGGGGGTCGTGGCCTTGCGGCGGAGACCCGTCGCGCGGTGATGCGCCAGTGGACCTACTATTTCTTCAGCTATCGCCAGGGACGCCATCCAATGGTCGGTGGCGTTTGGCAGATCCTGCGCCGCGATGTCCGCCGTAACGGCGTAGTTACCGATGAAGATGCACACCGCCACTACCTCGGCGGTCGGCGCTTCGACGCCATCCTGCGAGGCGAAGGCGATCAATTCGCGGCGGCCCCCGCGTAAACCCGGGGCCACAATGCTTGATTCAAAAAGCGTCCTCTACCAAGAGGACGCTTTTTTTTGGCGAGGATTAATTCGCCACAAAGGAGCGGGATGGGAAATCATCCACTGTCGTCAGGAATCATCGGCCTGTTAGTCGTAATTGTGATTTTTCTTCTGATCCGCGAAGTCGTATGCTGGTATTGGAAGATCAATCGGATGGTCGAGCTGCTCGAGAGTATCGATAACCGCCTGCGCGAGAACGGAACCCGCAATGGTAACTGAAGCCCAAATCGACTCCTTGGCGTCGCGACTGGTGCGCGGACTGATCGAGCGCGGCGCTATCAAACCGAAGGCCGACGAAAAAGAACTGGTAGCCTGCGTCGTCGAGCTGATGTCGGCGAATTTCGAGGAAGAAGCGCGTATCGACGACGAGGCTGACCGTCAGGCCGAAGTGCTGGCGCGGCAGAATCCGGGTGTCGACGCCGCCAAACTGCGCGCCGGAATCCGCACCCGGCTCGCCCAAAAGAAGGACTTCCCACTGTAAAGCTTATGCGCCTTAGCGAAGCCCGTATCTTATATCTGGCCCGCGAATCCCTGGCCCGCCTTCGCGACGAAAAACTTGTAGAAATTCCAAACTTTCAGGTTGCCCTGCGCATCGGCCGTGAGGTGCTTGAAAAGCAAGTCGAGGAAGGCGATGCCGTCGACGCGATCGTGCGCCGTAAGATCGCATCGTTGAAGCGCGGTGTAGTCGAAGGGGGCTCCGAATGGGCGATCCTGTATCGACGCTATCGCGACGAGGAGCTACGTAAAAAAGGACCGGGACGGTAGAGAAGTCTCACTGAGCAGCCGTGTTCTTGCTTCAATTGGGGTTGATGTTTCTGATCGGAGTGGCCGGAGCATTGCGCTTGCCGTGGCACGTCAGTTTCAGACTGATGATTTTCGTAACGCTATTCGGCGAAATTGTTCTTTTTCTTCCTTCCGATACCAAGCTGCTTTTTGACCCAACTGCTTGGCTCATTTTCGTCATCTTCTTCTTATTCGGCGTAATTTTGGCCGGCATACGAGCCGTCGTTTTGGGAGGCATTGGTTGGCAAGTCGGCCGCCGTTATTTATTGCCGTATCTCTTGTCGCTCACTCTCTCGAAGCCGCTTATCCGATTGATCGGCACTGGGTTGGATGCCTTGACCGCTGGAAGCCTCGGTCTACTGGCCCGCTACTTGTGGGCGTTCGAATGGCGAACTATCAGTGCCTTCATAGCTGGCGGGGCAGTTGCAGGCCTCATCGTTGCCAGCGACCTAGTCGACTGCAATCCATCTTCACAAGTCGGTATCTAAGGCTCGTCGAGTCCCGTTGCAATCCTAGCCGATCCTGCTAATCTTTCGTTGGCACTCGACTCTCGCGAGTGCCAATTGACAAATCCGAAATCGTGATTAACTTACCCGCGGGGAAATTGGTTATCCCCGCAAATTAGACCAAAAACACAAAGAGCAAGTAGGAGGCTCGGGTCCGCTCATGGACAAAATCAGGCCGTTGGGTGATCGCATCCTGGTGAAGCGAATCAAAGAAGAAGAGAAGACGAAGGGCGGGATCATCATCCCGGATACTGCCAAGGAGAAGCCGCAGGAAGGCAAGATCGTTGCGGTTGGCAAAGGCAAGAAGACCGAAGAGGGCAGCGTGATTCCGCTGGAAGTTAAGGCGGGCGATCGTATCCTGTTCGGTAAGTACTCCGGCAGCGAAATCAAAATCGAAGGCGAAGATCTTCTGATTATGCGCGAGGACGATATCCTCGGCGTCCTCGAATAAGCGCCTACCAAGCGTAAATCACTGAAAGTTCAATTCAGGAGCTAGAGAAACAGCCATGGCTGCAAAACAAGTACGCTTTTCGCAGGAAGCCCGCGAGAAGATTCTCAGGGGCGTTAACGTGTTGGCCGATGCGGTCACCGTGACCCTCGGACCCAAGGGCCGCAACGTCGTGCTCGAAAAGAGCTTCGGCGCGCCGAACGTAACCAAGGACGGCGTGACGGTTGCCAAGGAAATCGAACTGGAAGACAAGTTCGAGAACATGGGCGCCCAGATGGTGAAGGAAGTCGCCTCCAAGACTTCTGACGTAGCCGGTGACGGCACCACCACGGCGACGGTTCTCGCCCGCTCGATCTTCACGGAAGGTGTGAAGATGGTCGCCGCGGGACACGATCCGATGTCGATCAAGCGCGGCATCAATCGCGCCGTCGAGACGATCGTGGGCGAGCTGAAGGGCCTGTCCAAGCCGACCAAGGATCGCAAGGAGATTGCACAGGTCGGAACGATTTCTGCCAACAACGATTCGACCATCGGCGATATCATTGCCGAGGCGATGGAGAAAGTCGGCAAGGAAGGCGTTATCACGGTCGAAGAGGCCAAGGGTCTCGACACCACGCTGGAAGTGGTCGAGGGTATGCAGTTCGACCGCGGCTACCTGTCGCCTTACTTCGTGACTGATCCGGAGCGGATGGAAGCGAAGCTCGATGACGCTTACGTCCTGATTCACGAGAAGAAGATCTCATCGATGAAGGATCTGCTGCCGATCCTGGAAGCGATCGCGAAGACCGGCAAGCCGTTCATCCTTATCGCTGAAGATATCGAAGGCGAAGCCCTCGCGACGCTGGTTGTGAACAAGATCCGCGGCACCCTCTCCTGCACCGCGGTTAAGGCCCCCGGCTTCGGCGATCGTCGCAAGGCGATGCTCGAAGATATCGCGATCCTCACGGGCGGCAAGGTTATCGCTGAAGAACTCGGCATCAAGCTCGAGAACATCTCGATCCAAGACCTCGGCCGTGCGAAGCGGATCGTGGTCGACAAGGACAACACCACCGTTATCGATGGCTCCGGCAAGAAGGCCGACATCGAAGGACGCATCAAGCAGATCCGTGCGCAGATCGAAGAGACCACTTCGGATTACGATCGCGAGAAGCTGCAGGAGCGCCTTGCGAAGTTGGTCGGTGGCGTCGCGGTGATTCGCGTCGGTGCAGCGACCGAAGTCGAGATGAAAGAAAAGAAGGCCCGCGTCGAAGACGCGCTGCATGCAACTCGTGCGGCAGTCGAAGAGGGCGTGGTCCCTGGAGGTGGCGTCGCGCTGATTCGTGCGTCCGCGGCTCTCGAAGGGCTGCGCGGCGGCGAGGACGAAAAGTCCGGTATCAATATCATCAAGCGTGCGGTTGAGGATCCGGCTCGCTGGATCGCGACCAACGCGGGATGGGAAGGCTCTGTCGTCGTCGACAAGATCCGCAGCAACAAGGGCCCCTTCGGCTTCAACGCGTCGAGCGAGGAGTTCGAGGACCTTATGAAGGCCGGCATCATCGACCCGACCAAGGTCGTGCGCAGCGCGCTGCAGAACGCGGCCTCCGTCGCGAGCCTGCTGCTGACCACCGAATGCATGATCGCCGACAAGCCCGAAGAGAAGGGCGCCGGCGCAGGTGGCGCTCCGGGGATGCCTCCGGGCGGCATGATGTAACAACTGACTGGCAAACTCCCGGCTAAACCGGGAGCGCAACTGACAGGCGGGAGTGAGTACTTGAGGTATTCACTCCCGCTTCCTTTTTATCACCGGTTAGTCGAATGCCTTCCGGACGGCAGCACCGTTACCAGCTAGCCTAGGATGGCCAACGTCCGTGTTGGGATAACGTTAAGCGTCGATATAACCGAAATCGTGCAGCTATCTAGTGAATAATGCCAATTTCTCACCTGATTTTGACGTGTCCGCAGTGGTACGCAACGTGCTCTAAGAATCTATGGACTTATCATCATAAGGCGGAGATTTTCGAATGAAACGACTAGCGATATCCTGGCTAACGCTACTCCTAGTAGCATCTGCTATTCCTGCATTAGCGCAGACGCCTAATCCGAGAGCCGAGGCGGAATGGCAGCACTATCTGACGAAGCATCCGGGGCTGCAGCAACATCCGGAATGGTTGTTGAATCAGAACTTCCTGAACGAACATCCCAACATGACGAAGTGGCTGCAGGAGCATCCGGCGGTCTACAAGCAAGCACGCCAGCAAGGCATGTGGGACAATCAAGGACGCTGGCACGACGCTCAGTGGTGGCGTCAAAACGACCCCAAGGCCGTAGCCCAATATCATCCGAATTGGGCGCATGAACATGAAGCTGAAGCCGAACCTGCGAAGGGAGACGGCGACTGGGACGAGCACCATCATTGGCGGGCTCGCGAATGGTGGGTAGAACATCACCACGAGTGGACGGAAAAGCATCATCCTGAGTGGATGCAGTCAAATCAGCCGCCCCCGGCCCAGCACTAAAGTAGAGCAGTAATGGAAGGCGCGCACTGGTCTGAGAACCGGTGCGCGCCTTCGCGTTGCTCAATGGTCTAATATTCGGGCTTAAAGTCGAAGTGATGGATCGATTCGATGAAGCGGACCGTGCGGGTCTTCGAGCGCATCACGACGCTGTTCGTCTGAGCGCCGCCGGAGAAAAAGCGCACGCCGCGCAGGTAGTCACCAGTGGTCACGCCCGTCGCCGCGAACATCACATTGTCACCGGCCAATTCTTCGAGCATGAACTTGCGGCGCAGATCGAGGATTCCGGCCGCGAGACAGGCTTCAACCTCGCGCTCATCGCGGGGAGTGAAGCGGCATTGCATCTCACCACCAGCGGAGCGAATCGCTGCGGCGGCCAGCACGCCCTGATGCGCTCCGCCCACGCCGATCAATAAATCGATTTCGCTTTCCGGACGGGTCGTCGCGATCGCGGCGGAAAGATCACCAGCGGTCAGCAGCTTGATACCCGCGCCGGCCTGCCGAATCTCGGCAATCAGCTTGTCGTGGCGCGGACGATCGAGAATCGCGACGCGCAGGTCCTCGACGTAAACCTTCTTGGCCTCGGCCAACGCGCGCAGGTTATCACTGGGCGATTTATCGAGATCGATCACGCCGCGACCGATAGGTCCGGAGGCGATCTTATCCATATAGGTATCGGGGCAACGGAGAAGCTTGCCGCGTTCGGCCAGCGCTACGCATGAGAGCGCGTTGGGCCCACCGGTCGCGCAGATAAGCGGACCTTCGAGCGCGTCGAGCGCGAGGTCAACTTCCGGGCCTGCGCCGGTGCCGACGATCTCTTCGGTATAAAGAAGCTCAGCGCTGCCGCGCGGACCCTCGCCCACGATGATCTTGCCGTCGAAGGCGATTGAGTTGAGCGTATTGCGCATCGCTTCGGCGGCGACGCGATCAGCTGCTTGCTCGTCGCCTTTGCCGATAAAACGAGCCGCGGCAAGAGCGGCAGCCTCGGTCGCGCGGACGACCTCGAGCGCAAGATTTCGTTCCATGATGCGTCCCCTTAGCTTTGCGGCAAAGCAGCACCGAAGAGTGCGTCGATTAGACGATAGCCCACCGTCACGACCACCTTGGCCTGCTTGGCGTCAGCCTCAGTATAACGCCTCCGGTTTGCAGAGTCGTTACGTAGAGCTTTGCCATCGAGCAGCGCAAAGGGCACCGGCTCAGGAGCGTGCGTCTTGAGCTTCGACGGCGTCGCATGATCGGGCATCAGCAGGAGGCGGAAATCGCCGAAGGACGGCAACTCTTTCAGCATCGGTCCGAGGATCAGCTCATCGATCCGCTCAATCGCTTCGGCTTTGAGATCCGCGCGACCCATGTGGCCAGCCTCGTCAGGAGCCTCGACGTGCAGGATCAGAAAATCGCGTTCCTTCAGAGACGCAAGACCGTAACGCCCCTTGGCGGCGTAATCAGTATCGAGAAATCCGGTCGCACCGGGAACTGTAATGACATTGAGACCAGCCAAGCGGCCCAGGCCGTTCACCAGATCGACGGCAGAGATAACGGAACCATCAACGCCGAAACGATCCTTAAGCGTCGGCACCTGAGGTTTCTTGCCCTGCCCCCAAAACCAGGCGGAGGTTGCTTGCGGCTTACCCGCATCGCGGCGAGCGCGATTCACCGGATGGTCACGCAGAATTTCGGCCGCATCGCGGCGGATCTTCTCGAGACGATCGGCACCCGGACCGGACGGCAGATGCGACTCGATCGATTGCCCGGTGATATCGTGCGGCGGGGTCAGCTTCGCACCGTTGATTCCGCCGCGCCATACCATCAGATGGCGATAGCTGACCCCGTTGTGGAACTCAATACCGTTGCCGCTGAGCGCACGGCTGATATCCGCAACAATCTGACCGGATTCTTCGCTC
>Ga0335069_10004553_pt1 | contig 20480 bp, 17 predicted proteins | sample Lox_Sample_11_FD_206714 | JGI IMG/M metagenome (GOLD analysis project Ga0335069, IMG submission 206714) | Soil microbial communities from Loxahatchee National Wildlife Refuge, Florida, United States - Lox_Sample_1.1 | ecosystem: Environmental > Terrestrial > Soil > Wetlands | place: USA... | reverse complement strand
TTGTAAATCGAGGTGGCAGATGGTGAAGGCAGAGCAGATTCACACAGCGAGCGCGACGACAGTGAGGGCATTGGGCAGGCGCGACAGGCGCAAGCTTGCGATGCGCGAGGCGCTCCTGGATGCGGCGCGTTCGTTGCTCGTGTCGCGCAGCATGGATGCGTTGAGCGTCGATGACATCGCGGAGCGCGCGGACGTGGCTCGCGGTACGTTTTACAACTACTTCTCTGATAAGGACGCTCTCGAGCGCGAACTCGCATTGCAAACAAGGGCGCGGATTGAAAACGAAATCGCGCGCGTCAACAAGGGAATCGGCGACCCTGCAGAGAGAATCGCGCGCGTATTCTTGAGCGTGTTGCGCCTTGGTGTCAGCGCCCCGCAGCAGGCAACTGCAATGATGAGGCTCTTTCCGCGCGCAACCGATCCGACGGCGCCCATCAACTCGGGAGCGCGCCGGGACGCCGCGGAAGGCATGGCTAACGGCCGGATCGTTGCTGATTCGGAAGATGTCGTGGTCGCCTACTCCATGGGTGTCATCACGGCAGGGCTGAACCGCGCACTCGACTTGCCGCCCGACCAAGTGTGCGAATTCGCACGGGGACTCGGCGCCATTTTCCTTCATGGGCTTGGCCTAAGGCGCGCCGAGGCGCAGCGCATCATGCGCGACGCGGCCGAGTCAATTCTCATGCAACCGTAAGGAGAACCTCATGGGAATCAAGATTCAGGATATCGCGTACGTAAGATTCAGCGCGCCGGATCTCGACCAGATGGAAGCGTTTCTAGCCGATTTCGGGATGGTCTCCGCGGGGCGCGCCGGCAACGTCCTTTACATGCGTGGCCTCGACGGAGATCCGTTTCTTCACGTGACCCATCAAGGCGAGCCCGCATTTCTCGCTGCCGGATTCGAAGCGGCATCCGTGGAAGATCTGGAAACGCTTGCGCGAGAAGAGAATGCGACGATCGCTCGTTTGGACGGTCCCGGCGGCGGGTCTTTGGTAAGGCTAACCGATCCCAATGGCTTTCAGATCGAGGTAGTTGCCGGACGGAAACCGGCTGCGCGAATCGAGGTGCCTGTACGGGCACTTGTCAATGATGCGTACGCAACGCCGCGGCTTAACGCACTAACGCGCCTTCGTAAGGGACCTTCGCATGTGAAGCGGATCGGCCATTGCGTGCTCAACGTGAAGAACTTCCGCGAGTCGGAAGCCTGGTACAAATCGCGCTTTGGGTTGATTACTTCAGACGAGATCAACCTCGGCTCCCCGGAGAAGGTTCTCGGCGCATTCTTACGGTGCGACCGAGGGTCAATCCCCAGCGACCATCACACCCTGTTTCTGCTGGGTACCGGGAAACCCGGATTCAATCATGCCGCTTTTGAAGTAGCTGATTTCGACGATCTGATGCTCGGCCATGATTGGCTTAAACAAAATGGCCGCCGTCACGAATGGGGCGTCGGACGCCATCTGCTCGGGAGTCAGGTCTTCGACTATTGGCGCGACCCCTGGGGGCACACTCTGGAGCATTGGACCGACGGCGACTTGCTGAACGCTGCCTGGGGTTCGCGCGTTTCATCAATTCAGGAAGTGACAGCAACCCAGTGGGGGCCGATGCCGCCCAGCACGATGGGCTCCTGAGGAGGGTTTACGATGAAGATAGTTCGGTACGAGGAGAAAGGCGGCATCAAACTCGGCGTCGTTAAGGGGAATGGCGTCATCGAGTTGACCAGACGGTTTTTGTCTCTTTCCGATAACATGATCGAGCTCATCGCGCAGTGGCCTTGGCTTAAGCCGAACGTAGAAAAGATCATTGCAGAGAAGGTGCCGGATGCCGCCTTGACGACCTTGCGTCTGCTCGCGCCGGTGGCGCGGCCCGGCAAGGTGATGGCGATCGGTCTCAACTACGCCGATCACATAAAAGAGAGCGGCCAACCGACGCCGCAATACCAAACTTGGTTCACGAAAGCCGTTACCTCAGTCAACGGACCCTTCGATCCGATACAGATTCCAGTGGCGTCGGCGATGGTCGATTACGAAGCCGAGCTGGTGGTCGTTATCGGCAAACACTGCCGTCACGTGGCAAAGGGCCACGCCGTTGACGTTATATTCGGCTACTGCGCGGGGAATGATGTCTCAGTGCGTGATTGGCAACTCAGAACCTCGCAATGGGCGCTCGGCAAATCGTTTGACACGCACGCGCCCATCGGTCCGTGGATCGTGACCGCAGACGAACTTGGAGATCCTCACACGGTGGGCATCCGGTGCTTCGTCAACGGGGAGAAGCGTCAGAACTCCAATACCGGGAACCTGGTGTTCAACGTTTACGACCAGATCGAGCATCTCAGCGAGGCTATGACGCTCGAGCCCGGGGATCTTATCTTCACCGGTACTCCGGGCGGTGTAGGAGGCGCGATGAAGCCGCCGGTGTGGCTCAAAGAAGGAGACAGGGTACGGGTTGAAATCGACCGAGTCGGCACAATCGAAGCAACCATGACAGCGGAAAAGGCCGAGTAGCCATGAGCGATTCGCAAACTGAATCCCGCCTTGATGTCCTCATAGTAGGGCTGGGTCCCGTTGGAGCGGTTTTGGCGGGCCTCTTAGCGCAGTGGAACGTGTCAGTTCTCGCAATTGATCGCGAAACGGAAATCTATCGCCTCCCACGCGCTGCCCACTTTGATCACGAGATCATGCGGATTTTCCAGCAGCTCGGGATTGTGGACGAGATTCAGAGCGATATTCGTCCCCTTTCCGTATACGAGTTTCGTAATGCGGTAGGCGAAATACTGATGCGGTTCGACAACGCCGGCCAGCGAACCGTGTCGGGATGGCCGCCAAGCTATATGTTTCACCAGCCGGCCGTTGAACTCGCGCTGCGACGGAGACTTGCCGGTTACTCCCACGTCGAGGTCAGAACGGGAACCCGCCTGATGGATATTCTGACAAACAATGAGAGTGGAATCTGTGCTCTCTTGGAGGATCCGAATGGTCATCAGGGCCGTGTGTTCGCAAGGTTTCTGATCGGAGCCGATGGTGGAGCAAGCACCGTACGCCGCCTAATCGGAGTCAAACTGTCAGACTATGGATTCGAAGAACCTTGGCTGGTGATCGACGCTGTATGTAACGACGAAACGGGATTACCGCCGTACGGGCTTCAAATATGTGATCCGGCCCGGCCTACCACGGTAATGCCCATGGGGCCCGGGCGGCGCCGCTGGGAATTCATGCTCCTGCCCGGCGAAGAGCCGGAAGAAATGCTCGAGGACGAGAAGATAGCCGCGTTGCTCGAACGCCAGGCCCAACCCGGTCAAGTCGAGGTTGTGCGAAAAGCCGTATACGAATTTCACGGACTAGTTGCGGAAAGATGGAGAAGGGGTTCGGTTCTGCTGGCCGGCGACGCCGCGCATCAGATGCCGCCCTTCCTGGGTCAAGGCATGTGTTCGGGGATTCGAGATGCCGCGAATTTATCGTGGAAGCTCGCACTGACCATCAAGGACAGAATCGACGCCGGACTACTCGACACCTACCAGATCGAGCGAGAACCCCACGTGCGAGACATAATTGAACGAGCCATTGAGATGGGTCGCGTCATATGCACGGTCGATCCCGAAGTGGCAAAAAATCGCGATGCGGCGATGCTTCGCTCGCGACAATCAGGCCGTTCCGACCCGTTGCCACGCCTACCCGGAATCAAGCAAGGTTTCGTCACTGCGACTCCCTTGGCCGGCGAACTGTTTCTGCAACCGCAGGCTCGCTTGCGAAACGGCAGCAAGGGAAGACTCGACGACCTCTTAGGTCTTGAATTCTGGCTGATCTCAAAGACGCCAGTTGACTCAATATCAATGGAACACATGACCTCCCTTCACCTTGGCCGTGATCTGCTGGACGATGGAACAATCGCCGACTGGCTGGAAAAAGCAAAGGCTGACGCGGTGCTTGTCCGTCCTGATCGTTATGTATTCGGCACCGGAAAAGCGATCGACTTGGTGAATGAACTGAGGCTAAGGCTCGGAACTTGAAAGGACGATGCATTCTCGTACGATGCTACCGGCTCAATGCGGCGGAGGAGGAAGGGAGTCGCATTTCACGAACCAGCGCAAATACGTAAATGTTTAAGAATTTCTTGCTCCAGATACGCTCAAAACGGGGATTACGCGAATTTCGAGTACGCCGCAGGTACACGGCTGTCTTTCACTACCCTTTGAGGCAATGGCCCCAGCAGGGGTTCGTTTTCAGGCGCTGGAACCAGTGCCCACTTGCCATCGGCCTACATATGGGGCCGACTCCTCGTCTCGAGCATCCCGATCGCTTCTTAGAGCTTACTCCTAGGACTGGGGTCGACACTCACTTTCGCCAAACCACCGACGAAGTTTAGATCCTTTTCGCCAACAATCAGAAGCCCCAGCGCCCGGTTGTAGCCTTGCGCACCAAGATTCTCGAGTGGCCCGACAAGCCCAGGCCTTAAAGCAGGGGACACTTTGATTCGGCTTTTTGCGTTGAATTCTGATTATTCCCAATTTTCTTGCCGCGACGCTTGCTTCGCGAAGTTCGGCGGGGTATTCAGTTGAGTAAATCGATTGACATAATTGATTAAGGGAGGAACCCTTGCTTTTACCACAATCAGCAATTGTCCAAAGCCCAAAGCCAAGCATGCCGACGCTCAAGTTCCTGCTTGCGGTCGTCGCGTTCGTCTGTGTGGCGGGCCCTCGTCCGGCCGTTTGCGACGTGCAGCCCGGGGATGTCATTACGCCGGAAAACGCCACCAAAGTCCGCGATCTGGTCTCACCCGGCGTCTACTACAAAGTTGTTGGGGGCATGAGTATGAAGATCGTGCCGACCGGGCGAATTGACTGGCCGCCTCCGTACACGGAAGCAAGCGAAAAGTATTCAGCACAGACACGACTCTCTCCGAATCACAGAAGTCTGCAAGGATATGTGGCCGGACAACCGTTCCCTCTGCTCGATCCGAACGATCCATACATCGCGACAAAAATCGTCTGGAATAACGTTTTCAGACCGATCGCGACGGACGACTACGACCTCCGAGATTGGGAGTGTGAAAGCCAGTACACAGGGCTGAATGCTCCCCATCGCGTGGTCGACTATTTTGAGATCGGGCACTACGCGGGGTATCAGCTCGTCGGGCGAACTGAAGTCGCTCCACTTCCTGTCGACGACGATTTCAGAGATTCGGGCCGTTATTGGCTGTTTGCCGTGTATCCGCTGCTCGCGCCGCAGGAGCTGCACGGCCAGGGATTCCTCCGCTTTCGCTATGCCGATGCCGGTCGCGGCGACGATTTTTGGACTTGGAATAAGAGTACGCGGCGAGTGCGCCGAATGAGTGAGAACATACTGAGTTCCGCGAACCTCGGTGGAACATCTCCCGAGACCTGGGATCCGGATCACTGGGGCGGATTCAATTCCAAAACCGAGGAATACGACTACCGGTATCTGGGCGAAAAAACGATGCTCGCGGTCGCACACGCGGAACATTCACCAGAGGTCACCTGCCTCACCGATGGCGGCGGAAGCGCATGCCCTGAAGCCTGGGAAAAGCGTCATCTCTACATTGTAGAAGCAATCCCAAGACGAGACCGGATTCGGGAGGCGTTACATTCGAAAACCGTCCTCTATATGGATTCTGAGCTTTGGTTTTCGCCCTACGTCGAAACCTACAATCGGGCCGACGAACTCTGGCAGAGCCACATATTCTATCTGACTTATCGCGATCGTCCCGTGCCGGATGCGAAGGTTGCGATCTATCCGTTCAAGCGCGAGTTCCTGGTCGGCTCGACCCGGACCGACGTTCTCTCAGGGCTCGCGACAATGTGTTATCTGCCGGCGCGACAGACCGGCGAGCGAGAGTCCTGGTACATCAACATGGGCGCTGTGGACAGGAGCTTCTTCACCATCGACTCCATGGTCAAGAGCGCTCGGTAAGCGGCCTTCTGCAGGAGTAACCGTGAAGGTTTCTTATTTGCAGCGCTGGATGAGGATGCGGCGGCTGCGCGCGGACAACGCGACTGCAATCGCGTCGACCCGCGTAATGAGAAGTCTCCGGCCGCTGGTTATCGGAGCCGAACCCGTGTGGTTCGAGTTGCTTGACGATTTCGGCGGCGAATGGATTCCACACTCGAAGAAAGACTGACTGAGCCATCGCGACAGTTTCATATCGGGAGTCGAACGTGGCGAATTTCGGCATGCACACGGAAGATTTTTCGCAGACGGACACAATCAAGGCGGTCGTTAACTATCACCTTAGAGGCTACGATAAGCCTGTTACTTATGCCTTTACTCCCCCTGGTGAAACGCAAAGCGGGCGGCGTGCCGATCCGCGGGAGGTGACCATACGGAACGCCCGGCCTTCGGCTGGTCTTCTGTCACTCGACCAACAGGGATTTATTCTGACGAGGCACGGGACCAGGGTTCGCAACTTCTATGATCAATGCGAGGTCCGTGACCTCTACTATCCCGAAATCGAGAAACTCCTAAAGGAGAAAACCGGGGCGACACGGGTTCTGGTGTTCGATCATCAGGTGCGATGCCTGTCCAAGGCGAAAGCCGGGTTAAAGGGTGTGCGCGAACCGGTTCACAGCGTCCATAACGACTATACCGCAAAATCAGGCAGGCGCCGCGTAAGCGACCATTTACCAAAAGAAGCGGTTGAACTCTTGCGGTATCGTTTTGCCGAAATCAATGTATGGCGTCCGATCAATGGGCCAGTACGGAAGTCGCCGCTTGCCTTGTGCGATTCCCAAAGCCTCTCAGCCGACGATTTCGTCGCATGCGATCTCATCTATCCCGACAGAGTCGGCGAGATCTATGCTTTCACCTACAATCCCCGGCATCGTTGGTACTACTTCTCCAATATCCAACGAGACGAAGCCATCTTGTTCAAAGGCTATGACTCCGCGGAGGACGGCCGCGCACGCTTTACTGCGCATTCAGCATTCAATGATCCCAGTGCTCCTCCGGGTTCTCCCGCCCGCGAGAGCATCGAGGTTCGAGCGTTGATTTTCTTTGCCCCCGAGGTTCGAGAGTTTAAGCGTAGCGTGCGCATCAGCATCGTCGCCGATCAGGCCTTCCATGGAGACTCCGACTGAACATAAGAGGACAGGCGCAACCTCCGGTGCGGGAGTACGACATCTCGGCCTTGGTCGCGCTCCCCGGGGAGGATTGCGAAGTTTCGCCACGTTGCGGCCAAGCCTTTGTGCGGCTGTACGAAGACTGATACGAACAATCGCACACAATGCCGAATAAACAGTACGCTGGACTGAATAGTTCGCATTGGGGCGCCTTCGAGCCGATTCTCGTCGACGGTCGCGTAAGCGAAGTCAGAGCCTTCGCGCGAGATCCCGATCCATCGCCGATGCTGCGCTCGATTCCCGATACGCTTTACGATCGAAGCCGTGTGATGCAGCCCGCTATTCGCGCGGGATGGCTCAAGGGCGGCCCGGGACGTTCATCCCAGCTGCGCGGCAAGGATCACTATATCTCCGTGAGTTGGGAACGCGCGCTTGACCTGGTGGCCGATGAGATAAAGCGCGTCATTCGCGACCATGGCAACGAAGCGATTTTCGCGGGTTCTTACGGATGGGGCAGCGCGGGTAAATTTCACCATGCACGCTCGCATCTTCAACGCTTTTTGGGCGGCGTCGGTGGATTTACCGGTGCACGTGACACCTACAGCAATGCGGCCGGCACGGTGCTCGTGAGGAATGTTCTCGGCAGCACGCAGGCGATGAATGGGCCGGGTACCAGCTGGAAGAGCGTCGCGGAAAATTCGGACCTTGTTGTGATGTTCGGCGGTTTACCCATCCGCAACACTCAAGTTGCGCCGGGCGGAATGGGTGAACATACAACTCGTAATTGGCTTGAAACCGCGAAGCGCGCAGGAGTGGAATTTTGCAACATCAGCCCGATTCGGGATGACGCGGCGGATTTTCTCGAAGCACAGTGGATTGCTCCGCGGCCAAATAGCGATACGGCGCTGATGCTCGCGCTCGCGCATACGATGATCGTTGAAGGACTCCACGACGCCGACTTCCTGGGGCGCTACTGCGTCGGTTTCGGGCGCTTTCGCGACTATCTCTTCGGCGCCCATGATCGCATCGAGAAATCCGCCGACTGGGCAGAGGGATTGTGCGAGGTCTCGGCTGGTAAGATTCGCGACTTGGCCCGACGGATGGCGGAATCGCGGACTTTCATAATCGTTAACTGGTCGCTTCAGCGCGCCGACCACGGCGAACAGCCTATCTGGGCTGCCATAGCTCTGGCTGCGATTCTGGGCCAGATAGGCCTACCGGGCGGTGGATTCGGCTTCGGCTACGGAAGCATGGAAGGCTTGGCGGGTTTGCGGCAAAATCTTCCCTCGCCCAAACTGCCGTTGGGTCGTAATCCCAAGGGAACCTATATCCCGGTTGCGCGGATTGCAGACCTTCTGCTGAATCCCGGCCGGCCCTACGACTATGACGGACAACATTTGACCTATCCGAAAATCGACCTCGTTTACTGGTGCGGAGGTAATCCGTTCCACCATCATCAGGACCTGAACCGATTGATTCGTGCTTGGAGAAAGCCGGCGACCATCGTGGTCCACGATCCATGGTGGACCGCCACGGCGCGCCATGCGGACATTGTGCTGCCAACGACCACAACGCTGGAACGCAACGACCTGGGGGCGAGCGCGGGAGATCGATTTATCATCGCGATGAAGCAGGCGATCGCACCGGCCGGAGAAGCTCGCGACGACTTCGAGATTTTTGCTGGTCTCGCACAGCGCTTCAGAACGCGCGATTCATTCACCGAGGGACGAAGTGCGGATGAGTGGCTGCGCCATATGTATGAAGTCGCGCGTGAACAGGCGCTCGAAAGCCATGCGTTCTGGCCATCCTTCGACGAATTCTGGGAACGAGGTTACCTCGAAACCCCTGAATCAAGGCCGCGAGTTACATTTGATGACTTCCGCGCCGACCCTGAAAGACACGCACTGCGTACGCCCTCGGGACGCATCGAAATTTCCTCGGAGAAGATCGCCAACTACGGTTACGAGGATTGCCCAGGGCACCCGACTTGGATGGAACCGGCGGAGTGGCTGGGAAGCCATCTCGCGCGTAGGTATCCGCTGCATCTTCTCACCACTCAGCCTCGCACGCGTCTGCACGGCCAACTGGATATGGGATCGGTAAGCAGGGAGAGCAAGATTGCCGGCCGAGAACCGATGAGAATCAACCGTAATGACGCTGAAGCTCGAGGCATTCGTGACGGAGACATCGTGCGCGTATTCAACGATCGCGGGGCGATTCTCGCGGGAGCAACCCTAACCGATGACATCCGCGCCGGCGTGATCCAGATTTCGACTGGAGCATGGTACGACCCGGCAGAACCGGGCGAAATAGGCAGTCTCGACAAGCACGGAAATCCAAACGTCCTGACTCTGGACAAAGGAACTTCAAGCTTGGCGCAAGGTTCGAGCGCCCAGTCTACGCTGGTTGAAGTGGAGAAGTTCGAAGCCGACCTGCCGTCTGTCAGCGCGTTTGAACCGCCTGTGATTAGGCCTGATTAAGTCCTGGATCGTGACTGCTGGCTTCCAGCTTCGTAGCGCGGTCATTCGAGAGATCAATACGGCGCAACGGTTCCGCGATATATGCACCGAGTGCCATGAACGCGACGAATACAAAAGCAGGTTTCGCTCCGCTGGCGAGCGAGACTAATGAAGGCCCCGGGCAGTAGCCGGATAGTCCCCATCCGACTCCAAAGAGAATCGCACCGAGGACCAGGCTGGCGTCAATCGACCTCTTTTCCGGCAATGCGAAGCCCTCGCCCAGCACGGGATGCGGTTGACGCAGGATCAGCGGAAACGAGACGAAAGTCACGATAACCGCGCCACCCATTACGAACGCTAGGGTGGGATCCCATTCGCCGGTAACGTCCAGGAAACCAATAATCTTGGCAGGAGTTGTCATGCCCCCCAGACCCAGCCCAAACCCGAACATCGCGCCCAACACAAAAGCAGTGAGGAGAATCATCGTCCACCCGCGTATAGCACGTGATTAGCGACGAACACCGTCAAAGCTCCCGTCGCCATGAACGTGGCGGTGGCCACAAGAGACCGCTTGGACCGCCGCGCGAGTCCACATACGCCGTGTCCGCTCGTGCAACCGTTTCCGATTGTCGTGCCCAGACCGACTAGCAACCCCGCGATTGCCACTCTTGGCAGGGGGCCCGGTGGAAGGCCAAATGCCTCGGGGGCGGCTCTCATCAGAACGACGCCCGCCGTCAGTAGGCCCGCGATAAAGGCCAGTCGCCACGCTGAATCCGCCCTCCACGGGTGCAGCGTTGAAGCGAATACGTTGCTGATTCCCGCAATGCGGCCGTTCAGAAGCAACAGGCCACTGGCTGCACATCCGATCAGGATGCCGCCGAACAGTGGTTTTACAACCGCGAATGCCTCCATAGTGTGATCATCGCTAGTCGCCGTTATCTGTGCAACGCGCGCCTGACCGCCCGCGCCAGTCGGTCGATCTCCTCGTGCGTATTGTAAAGCGCCAGCGAAGGACGCACCGTAGCCTCGAGTCCGAAGCGATCCATCGTGGGCTGCGCACAGTGATGCCCGGCGCGGACGGCGATTCCTTCCTCATCGAGAATTTTGCCCATCTGCTCTGCCGGAATCTCATCAGTGACGAAGGAGACCACACTCGCTTTTTCCGGGGCCGTGCCGATCAAGCGCACTCCAGGAATTCTGCGAAGCGCATCGGTGGCGTAAGCAAGCAGTTCGTGTTCGTGCGCAGCGACGTTGTGCATTCCAATCCGTTCAAGATACTCGGCGGCGGCGCCCAGACCTACGGCAGGCCCAAGCGCAGCGGTTCCCGCCTCGAATCGAGCAGGCGGATCGGCAAACGTGCTGTTCTCGAAGGTCACGCGCTGAATCATGTTACCTCCGCCCTGCCACGGCGGCATCTCGTTAAGCAGCGCCTTCTTTCCGTAAAGCACGCCTATCGCGCTCGGTCCAAACATCTTATGCCCCGACAGGACGTAAAAGTCGGCATCCAACTCCTGCACGTTAACCGGAAAATGCGAAACCGCCTGGGCTCCATCCACTAGAATGTGCGCGCCGTGGCGATGCGCTATCTGGATCATCTCAGCCACCGGAAGGATGGTCCCAAGCGCGTTGGATACGTGAGTAAGAGCGACAAATCGCGTTCGTGGGCTCAGGGTCCTTTCGAAGTCGCTCAACAAGACTTCGCCGCGATCGGTCACTGGCACTACACGAATCACTGCGCCAACCTGTTTCGCCAAAAACTGCCACGGAACGATGTTGGAGTGATGCTCCAGCGTCGAGACGACTATCTCGTCACCGGCAGTTAGATGCCTGCGACCAAAGCTGTTGGCGACGAGATTGATCGCCTCGGTCGTGCCGCGCACAAAAACGATCTCGTCCGGCGAGCCCGCCCCGATAAATCTTTGCAATTTCTCGCGAGCATCTTCGTACGCCTGGGTCGAACGAGCGGCGAGCGTGTGTGCGCCGCGATGCACATTCGAGTATTCGTGCTCGTAGTAGTAAACGAGACGATCGATAACTGCCTTGGGTTTCTGAGTAGTCGCCGCGTTGTCAAGCCATACAAGCTGTCGCCCGTGAACGCTTTCCTGCAAGATTGGGAAATCCCGCCTGATATCGTTGACGTCGAATATACGTCGAAGCTGCGCGGGGGCGCCGGGCACCTGTCGCGCCGGCAATTCCGGGTTCAGGAAATAGTAACCTGCGGGCGCATTCGTGGATTCGCGCGCGTAGATGCCGCTCTCGTCGAAAAGCCGCGGCAGGGAACCATCCAGAATTTCAAGGTCGAGCGGCGCCGTCGTGAAATGCGGAGGCAATTTCGAGTTCGCTTCTGCCTCCAGCGGAGCAGAAAGTCCGCTTTGAAACGCAGCCGCTGCAAAAGCCTTGGGCCCGCCCAACAGCGCCTGGCGTAATGAGGAGTCATCGAACGGCAAAGCGCTTATCGGAGGAGCCGATGAGGACGCCAACCTTGTCGGATTGCCGATTCGGGCGGCGTCGATCCTATTGATCGTCGCCGGCCCGCCGACCGTCGGTGCGGATGAGGCGCCGGCATCTGGAGAAGGGTCGCTGACTGAAGATCGATCGATGCCAGCCAGATCGGGAATTCCAACGGCGCTAGGATCGGGGACGGCAATCCCAGGAATCGCTCCAAGCAGATTGGCCGCAATCCGGTCCAGAACGCCGCCATCGATCGCACCCGGAATCTCTGGCGACTCGACGCCAGCCGAATGAGCCTCACCGCTCGCATCCTTATTCGTAGTCATGGTAGTTGCCGACCTCGACGTTTTCGAGGATGCCGAGTGCGTCCTCGGTCAGCACCGATGAAGAGAAGTAGCGAGTAACCAGATATGATGCTGTTGAGTAGTTATCGATACCCATAAAACGCACGGACAGCCCGGGCAATTGTTCGCCGGGAAGCCCGCTCTGTTGAAGACCGACGACGCCCTGCTTCTGTTCCCCGACGCGCAGCAAGAGGATGCTCGTGAGGCCGGCGGAGCCTTCCACTTCGCGATTTGTAACATGGGGTATGCGCGATCCGACAGAGCGATTTATCGGTATCTTGTTCGAAGGCACCAGTGGTACACCGCGCCAGGTCAGAAAGGGTGAGCCGAAAATCTGGATGGTCGGAGGCGGAACGCCGCGCCGGGTGCATTCGCGGCCGAACGCTGCGATCGCGCGCGGATGCGCTAGAAAGAAAGCCGGCTCTTTCCACACAAGCCCCAGCAGGTCGTCCAAATCGTCGGGCGTCGGAGGCCCGGATCGGGTTCGGATTCGCATCGCCGGCGTGGGCACATGCAGCAGACCGCGTTCGAGATCGTTGAGAATCTCTGCTTCCTCGCGCTCCTTGATGCCCTGGATCGTCAGGCGAAGTTGCTCGCGCAACTGATCGTATACGTTGTTGTAGAGATCGCTTATGCGCGTGTGCAGTCGAATTACGGTCTGGATACTTTGGAGCTGGTACTGTCTCGGTGTTTCCTCGTAGTCGACGAACGTCCTTTGCAGCTCCGGCTCCTCGCCTTCATGAGAGGATGCGATTTCGATTCCAGCTTCGCCTGATTGATTGAGCCGAACACTGGCGTCTTCACGCTGTCTGACCAGGTCCTCGAAAGCCGTCCGTAACGAGGGCGACGTTTGCAGTGATTCACGCAGCCGATCGCGCCTAAGGACTAAAAAGACGCTGGGTATAAGTGTTTGCGCCGTCGTTGTATGACGCCAATCGCTGATCAGCGCGGTTTCCCCGAAGAAATCGCCTTCGCCGTAAATGGCGAGGCGAAGCTTCTCGCCGTGCGCATCGGTTGTAGTGATTTCAACCTTTCCGCGTGCGATTATGTAAAACTTCTCGCCCGCATCTCCCTCTTTGTAGAGATCCTCGTTTGCTTCGTGACGTTCTTCCTCCAGCAGGCCGGCGATGGTCTCGAGAACCGCGCCGTTCGCGCCGCGCAGCAGAGCGAGCGCGCGAAGGGCCGGAGGCTCGAGCAGTGCACGGTCATCGTCGAATCGCGTTGCGATGCGATCGCTGTGTCGCAGTACTATGCGCCGTCGATTAACCTGGTAGACGCCGCCCAAGATGTTGACCCACGGGAGCAGATGCAGCAGCCAGCGAGGCGTTTCCGCCAGCATCTGCGGAGCGGTGAGTGTCGGATGCGACAGTGTTCTGGCGGCGCGCACACTTAGAGTGTGCGGAGCCAATGGGTGTTGCGAATTTGCCATTGTGACTCCTTATCGGTCTAGAACCTTATCAATGGAATGAAATGACGCTCGTTCGTGATCTCAGGCGGTTAGATCGCTTCAGAACGCGATGAGGCGCGCCTTTAGATTCCGCCCCCATCATCGAAACTCTCAGTGCGCGTCCGCGCCTGCACGATATGGCTGTTTGGCGGGACGTTGCGGGTTATCCAGACATTGCCGCCAATCTGCGATCCATGCCCGATCGTGATACGGCCGAGGATAGTCGCGCCGGCATAGATGACGACGTCATCTTCAACTATCGGATGCCGATCGATCCCTTTGACCAGCGCGCCGTTTTCGCCGACCGGAAAGCTGCGGGCTCCGAGGGTTACAGCTTGGTAGAGCCGCACGCGGCGTCCGATTTTGGCCGTTTCGCCGATGACCACACCCGTGCCGTGATCGATGAAGAAACTCTCGCCAATTTCTGCGCCGGGATGAATGTCGATGCCGGTGGACGAGTGCGCCAACTCTGCCATTATCCGGGCGAGCAACGGCGTTCCAAGCAGGTACAATTCGTGAGCGATCCGGTGATGGGTGATTCCCCTTATGCCCGGGTAGCAGAACCTTACCTCTTCGATCGAAACCGCAGCCGGATCGCCCTTGTAGGCGGCCTGAATATCACTTTCGAGCAACGCGCGGATTTTCGGTAGTTGCGCAGCGAACTGACGTGCTATGTGAAGCGCCCGACCCTCAAGGACGGTAACAGCATCGCCGTTATGCTGAGAGTTGAAATGCAACTCGCGCTTGACCTGCTCAAGAAGGGACTTGAGCGCCGCATCCAAGGTGTGGCCGACAAAGAAGTCGAGGCCCTCGTCGGTCAAATCGGAAGATCCAAAGTGAGTGGGAAACAGGACTCCGAACAACCCATCGATGATGTCGCGCAGCGCTTCGCGCGATGGCATCTGAAAGACTGCCGGGGCGCCATTGGCATCGTAGCGTGATTTTCCACGCGCTGCGCGAAGTTCGCCTACGATCCTATCAAGTTCCCAATGTTGACTCGTGGCTGTGTGATTGCCGTTACCGTTGAGAGCTTCAGAGTTCATGCGGCCGCCAATCCTCTCTCATCAAAGATGCCTTCAAAGAGCACTGTGCTCAGATACCGTTCGCCGGAATCCGGAAGCACAACGACGATTGTCTTTCCTGCGTTTTCCGGACGTTTGGCGAGTTTGGCCGCGACCGCGACAGCGGCGCCTGATGATATGCCGGACAGGATGCCCTCTTCGCGCGTAAGTCTACGCGCATAATGAATCGCATCTTCGTTCGATACCTGCTCTATCTCGTCTACGAGCGACAAATCGAGAATGTCAGGAACGAAGCCCGCGCCGATTCCTTGAATCTTGTGAGAAGACGGCTTTAACGGAAGGCCGGCTCGACGCTGAGTCAGGACCGGACTTGCCGTGGGTTCAACTGCAACCGAGGTAATGGCCTTTCCCTGCTTGCGCTTGATGTAAGACGACACCCCGGTGATGGTGCCGCCGGTCCCCACGCCTGAAACGAGGATATCAATCGCACCGTCGGTATCTTCCCAGATTTCCGGACCAGTGGTTTTCTCGTGAATCGCAGGATTCGCAGGATTCTTGAATTGTTGCAGGAGCAGATAACGATCGGGCTGGGATGCCGCAATCTCTTCGGCCTTTGCCACTGCTCCGCTCATTCCCTTCGCGGCCTCGGTCAAAACCAGCGTTGCCCCATACGCGATAAGCAGCTTTCGACGCTCGAGGCTCATTGTCTCGGGCATCGTCAAAGTGAGCGGAATATTCCTGGCGGCAGCTACGAAGGCGAGAGCGATCCCTGTATTGCCGCTGGTCGGTTCGACGAGAGCTCTGCCGCGCGTAAGCAATCCGCGCTCTTCGGCATCCCAAACCATCGCCGAACCGATTCGACACTTGACCGAATAGGCCGGGTTACGACCTTCGACTTTGCCGAGCACAGTCGCGGGCGCGCCATCAATTACGCGGTTAAGCCGCACCAGCGGCGTATTGCCGATTGATTTCGAATTGTCTGAAAACCACCGTGACATAAATGAGTCTCCAATTGCCGAGGATTACTCCGGGTCGGGGGCGCTTCAGCCTCGACTTGAAGTCCGCGAGACGCTTCCCTCGCGCGGTAAATAATTAAGACGATAGATTTACTAGAATAATCAGTCTGTTGTGTCAAGCGCCGAACGACAAATTCTTTCGGCTAATTGAATGAGCCCCATTTGCCCGAAACTTCTGCGGTAAAAAGGGCCCGGTCCCGGCTGCTGGTTTCCGCGGTCGCAGCGCGTCCAGCAAAACGCCTGTTTCCCGCAAATCTTCGATTCTAAAAGAGTTTCCTGGTCGTTGATCCTCGATTCGATCCTGTTCGAGATATCGTTCGCGGTTTTTCGTAGGAGCTGGAAAACGGGGCGAATCCGCCGCCAGAGAAGAGCCGCATTGACTCCTTCGGTTCACTGACCGTTAGCAGCAAGTGTTTCTAAAACGCCCACGTCTAGTGCTTCCATCAGAGGCACGACGGGTGCAGTATCCAAGTAAATCGCTCGACTTACTGGGATATTTGTCGAGGCACGGCGGTTGCTCTAGCAGCCTCCCCACCGATGCACGGTCCGTGGAGGGGACTAGGAAATGGATAGAAAACGTGTGATGTTGCTCGTCGGCTTAAGTTTGTCATTTGCGGCCAGTCCTGCGGTCGCGGGAGCGGCGTCGAGGCCCGCCAAGGTAACCCCGTCGCAGCTTCAACAGGTGCTCGATCGATTGGATTCGGTCGAGCAGCAAAACCGCGCCATCCAGCAAGAGAATCGCGATCTGCGCAGTCAGGTTCTCGAGCTCAAGCAGCAGGTGCAGCCCGCCGCTGCTCAAAAGGCTTCAATCGACCAGGAGGTGAAAGCGCAAGTTCAGCAGCAGGTGGCGCCGCTTGCGCAGCAAGTCAACGCGACATCTGCAGTGCAGCGCGAGCTTCCTTATGGAGTTGGTTTCCGCGTCGGATATTCGGAATCGCCCTATCGGATGCCGGGCGGACTTCGCTACAGCGCCTTTCTTAATTTTCGTCTCTTGACCGAAGAAGACGGAATTCCATTCGGAGACGTCACCGGCGAGCTTGAAGCTGCATTGGTTCAAGGTAATGGAGCCAAGACGGTCAACAATCTGGCCACGATCCTGGTTCCACCGATCGGCCCCGCAGAGAGTTGGCTGCAGACGGTCGAGATTCAACCTACGGTGCAATATCACCTGAACCTTGCTTCGCTGGGATTCCCAAAGCTGGCAGAGCTTAAGCCATACGCTCTCGCCGGCCCCGGAGTTTGGATCAGCATGTTCAGCACTCCGGTCGTCAACAAAGCGCCCGGGCCAGGACAGGGGTTTCGGGCAACGGACGCCGATACGGCAGCCCGGCGGAGTTTTCGGATTCGGAACCAAATACAACTTGTCCGGCCTCTCCGTGCCGCCGATTCAGCGCATCCTCGACAAGGTCTCAGTCGGCGCCGAATACCGATTCAACCTGCTCGCCAACGGATGGGGATTCAACCAGTACACGGGTTCTGTGCAGTTCGGATTCTAAGATCCCCGGTGATTTTCGCAGCAAACAAACAGCGACCGGCTTATCCGGTTTCCTAGTGGAGAAAAGAAATGGCTGACAACTATCGACTCGCAACGCAGGTATTGCACGCCGGGCAGGAGCCGGATCCGACAACGACGGCGCGAGCAGTGCCAATCTACGCGACCACGAGCTACGTATTTCACAACACCGATCACGCGGCGAATCTGTTCGGATTGCGCGAATTCGGCAACATCTACACGCGTCTGATGAATCCGACCACCGACGTGCTCGAGAAGCGTCTCGCTGCGCTCGACGGCGGCGCCGCGGCGCTTGCGTTTTCCAGCGGACAAGCAGCGATCACCGCGTCTCTATTGACGATCACGCACTCCGGGCAGAACTTCATCTCCGCGAACAGCTTGTACGGCGGAACGTGGACGTTGTTTACGCAGACATTCACGAAGCTCGGTATCGAGGTCCGCTTCTTCGACCCGAAACGGCCCGAGGAAATCAGCAAACTGGTCGACAAGAACACCCGCGCCGTTTACATCGAGACGCCGGGTAATCCTAAAAACGACGTGCCCGACTATCGCAAGATCACCGATATTGCGCACAGCCACGGCCTGCCGACGATCATCGACAACACGGCACTAACCGCGGCCCTGTTCCGTCCGATCGAGCACGGCTTCGACATCGTCGTCTACTCGACGACCAAGTTCATCGGCGGTCACGGTGTGCACATCGGCGGCGCGATCGTCGACAGTGCGAAGTTTCCATGGGCCAAAGAGCCCAAGAAGTGGCCTGAGTTCACCGCGCCGTCGCCTTCCTATCACGGCCTGGTATTCGAAGAGGCGCTGCGGCCGATAGGCAACATCGCCTACATACTCCACATCCGCACGCACTGGCTTCGCGACACCGGGGCATGCCAGAGCCCGTTCGGATCCTTTCTGACCCTGCTCGGATTGGAGACGCTGCATCTGCGATTGCAGCGCCATTCAGAGAACGCACTTGCGGTCGCGAAGTTCCTTGAAAAACACCCCGCCGTCGTATGGGTCAATTATCCGGGGCTGCCGACGCATCCGGACTATGAGAACGCCAGGCGATACCTGCGCGACGGGCAGGGCGCGATCGTCGGTTTCGGAATCAAGGGCGGCAAAGAAGCAGGGGCCAAGCTGATCAACAGCGTCAAACTGTTCAGCCATCTTGCAAATATCGGCGACGCCAAATCATTGATAATTCATCCCGCAACGACTACACATTCCCAGCTTACCCCTGAAGAACAGGTTCAGACGGGAGTAACGCCGGAATATGTCCGTTTGTCGGTAGGTATCGAGGATGTCGGCGACATAATCGCGGATCTCGATCAGGCGTTGAAGGCGTCGCAACTCTGATACAGGGCAACGATCGCGGAGTGATGTCCATATGAGGTATTACGACAATGTTCTGGAAGTGATCGGACGCACGCCGCTGATCAAACTGTCCAAAGTCGCCGAAGGATTGCAGGCCACGATTCTGGCGAAGGTCGAGTTCTTCAACCCGGGCGGCAGCGTCAAGGATCGCGTCGCATTGCGGATGATCGAGCATGCGGAACGTCACGGGTTGCTGCGTCCGGGCGGCACAATAGTCGAGGCGACGGCAGGAAACACCGGCGCGGGCCTCGCGCTCGTGGCCGCAATCAAGGGCTATCGATCGATCTTCGTGATGCCGGACAAGATGAGTCAGGACAAGGTCAACCTCCTAAAGGCGTATGGGGCCGAGGTCGTGATCACGCCGACCTCGGTCCCTGCCGAATCCCCCGAGAGCTACAGCTCGGTTGCGGACCGCCTCGCCCGCGAGATTCCCGACGCTTATCGACCCGACCAATTTTCGAATCCCGAGAATCCTGCCGCCCATCATGACACGACCGGTCCCGAAATCTGGGAAGACACCAACGGCAGGGTGGATGTTTTCGTCGCGGGAATGGGTACCGGAGGAACAATCTCCGGCACAGGCAAATATCTGAAGGAGCGCAATCCCGACGTGATCGTCGTCGGCGCCGATCCCGCGGGGTCGATTCTCTCGGGCGGCCCGTCCAAGTCCTATCAAATCGAAGGCGTCGGCGAGGATTTCATTCCCGCGACGTTCGATCGTCAGGCGATCGACGAGATGATTCGTGTGACCGATGCCGAGGCTTTCGCGATGACGCGTCGACTCGCGCGAGAGGAGGGGCTGCTTGTGGGAGGGTCGGCGGGGATGGCGGTGTCGGCGGCGATCAGGTTTGCGCGACGGCTTCCCGCGGGCAAGCTGGTCGTTGTTTTGCTGCCTGATACGGGACGCAACTATCTCGGAAAAATCTTTTCCGATTCGTGGATGAGGCAAAACGGATTTTCGCTCGAGACGCCCGAGAGCTTCACCGCGGGCAACGTTCTCAAATCCAAACATGGTTCGACTTCGTTGATATCAATCGCGCCGGAACGCGAGGCGCTTGCCGCGCTCCAGTTGATGGAGGCGGACGCGATCTCGCAATTGCCCGTGCTGGACAATGGTCGCGTCGTCGGCAGTCTCAACGAGATGACGCTGGTCAAGCTGCTGCACGACGGCGTGGATCTGCGCGCTCAGAAAGTCAGTGAGGTGATGAGCCTGCCGATGCCGCAGGTCGAGGAGACCACGGATGTTGCCGAAGTGTATCGCCTGCTGATGGCGGGTTACACGGGAGTGGTCATCACGAGCAACGGCGAGCCGCGCGGAGTGCTGGCGCGAATCGATCTTGCCGATTTCTGGGCTAACCGGGCGCGATTGAAAACAGCAGCCTGAGAAGGTTTCGAAATTGAAATTCGCCACCAAAGCTATCCATGCCGGACAACAGGCGGATCCGACGACCGGCGCTACTATCGTGCCGATTTATCAGACTGCCACCTTCACGCAGGAAGAAATCAATCGGCACAAGGGTTACGAATACTCGCGCACGGGTAACCCGACGCGAACAGCGCTCGAACAATGCCTGGCCTCGCTCGAGGACGCCGAGTATGGGCTTGCGTTTGCCTCGGGCTCGGCTGCGACAGCAGCCACGCTCTCCATCCTGCGACCAGGCGATCACGTCGTCGGCACGGAGGACCTTTACGGCGGCACCTATAGGTACTTCGAACGGGTAAGCAAGCCGAACGGGATCTCGTTCACCTATATCGACGGAAGACGGCCTCATGAGTTTGCCCGGG
>Ga0335069_10004552_pt1 | contig 20482 bp, 23 predicted proteins | sample Lox_Sample_11_FD_206714 | JGI IMG/M metagenome (GOLD analysis project Ga0335069, IMG submission 206714) | Soil microbial communities from Loxahatchee National Wildlife Refuge, Florida, United States - Lox_Sample_1.1 | ecosystem: Environmental > Terrestrial > Soil > Wetlands | place: USA... | reverse complement strand
AGATTATCGCTCGCATCGTTGATGGCTCGAAATTCGACGAGTACCGTCCCGAGTATGGCAAGACGCTGATTTGCGGATTCGCGCGCATCGGCGGACACGCGGTCGGCATCGTCGCCAACCAGGCGGCGCACCAGCACCAGACTGACGAACAGGGTCACAAGCGCGTGGAGTTCGGGCGCGTCATCTATACCGAGTCGGCGGAAAAGGCCGCGCGCTTCATCATGGACTGCAACCAGAATCTGGTGCCGCTGGTCTTCCTGCACGATGTGAACGGATTTATGGTCGGTCGCGACGCCGAGTGGAGCGGCATTATCAAAGCCGGCGCGAAAATGGTGAACGCCGTGTCGAATTCCGTGGTGCCGAAGGTCACGGTCATTATCGGCGGCTCGTTCGGTGCGGGACACTACGCAATGTGCGGCAAGGCGTACGACCCGCGCTTCATCTTCGCGTGGCCCAGCGCGCGCTACTCGGTGATGAGCGGCGAATCGGCCGCAGGCACGCTGGTCGAAATCAAAATCAAGCAACTGGAGCGTGGCGGCCAGAAGCTGACGGAAGAAGACCGCAAAAAGCTCTACGACGAGACGAAAGCCACCTACGACGAGCAGATGAACCCGCGGTACGGAGCGGCAAGGCTGTGGCTGGATGCGATCATCGATCCTCTGGACACCAGGGATGCCATAACGGCGGCGTTATCGGCGGCGAGCCTGAATCCCGAGGTTGGGAAGTTTAGCGTGGGAGTGCTGCAGACGTAACAAGTCGTTAGTTCTTATCCAGCGAGCGCGTATGCGTCTAACTATTGCAGCTATTGTTATCATCATTGGCTTCTTGCTCGGCGTGTATTTGGTTGCTTGTCTGCATCCGCATGGACCTGCTTGGGTAAGTGTGATGCTGACGATGCTATGGCTGATGGCATTGATCGCAGGAGCATTTCTTCTCGGCAACAAGGGGCGAGCTCAAAGTGTCTCGCGTGAGCAAGTGGTTAGCGGCTTGATTTACGTCGGAATCGCTTCCGTTCTGGTCGCCGCGACTATCGCTGTCGGCCTACGCGACATCGATAACGGGGTACATAGAAACTATCGGGAGAACTGGATCGTAACGGTACTTACAGCAGCGATAGCGTGCGGATACTCGCTTAAAACATTCTGGTGTTCACGCAGATCTCGACGCCTGTGGCTGGCTCTCGCCATTTATCTGACCGCGCACTTCTCGATCTTGGTCCCTGCTCTAGGTAGCTTGAGTCATGTCCCTGCTTTTTACATATCCCTGATCGGCGTGTGCGAGTATCCGGCGCTGTTCTTCGTTCTCGGCCTTGTAACGAGAAAAGACGTGGGGCGCTACCTAAACTAATGCCCGGATTTCTTGCCATCCTGATCGGCGGTTATGCGGCGGTCGGCTTTATCCTGATCTTCGCCGCGTCGAACTACACTCGCGTTCGCCTGTGGCGCGGCATTGGATCCTTTCTCCTCGGCTTCCCGCTGGGACTGCTCACCTACGGCTGGCTCGGGATCTGCCTGGCCAGAGTGCACAGCCTGTCGCGCTTCTACAGTTGGCCATGTGGCGGCCCCAACATCGGACATGATGCTCCATTCGTCGCCAGCGGATTATTCTGGGTGGGAGCGTGGTCGGTGTTCCTGATCGCTATGTCGAGCTTTATTCCAGCATCATCGAAGGCAGATCAACGCCAATAACGTGGATTCCCGTTCTCTTATAAAATCCATCTCTTATAAAATCTGTGTTGATCCGAGTTCGTCCGCGTTGAAAGCTTTTTCAAATGGTTGAGGAACTGAAATTAGTCGAATGTCCCCGCGACGCCTGGCAAGGGCTCCCGTGGCAGATTCCGACTGACGTCAAGGTTCAATACCTGCGCGCGCTGATTGGAGCGGGGTTCAAGCACATTGACGCTGTATCGTTCGTGTCGCCCAAAGCCATGCCGCAGATGGCTGATTCCGAGGACGTGCTCAAGCAGCTCGATCCGCCTGACGATGTCGAAATCATCGGCATCGTGGTGAACGAAAAGGGCGCCGAGCGCGCCATCAAGACCGAGGCGGTGCGCACGCTCGGGTTTCCATATTCCATCTCGCCGACGTTCCTCGAGAACAACCAAAAGCAGTCGATGGAAGATGCGATCGAGGAGCTGGAGAAGATCGAAAAGAAAGCCGACGAAGCCGGGCTCTCGACGGTGGCGTACATCTCGATGGCGTTCGGAAACCCGTACGGCGACTTGTGGACTGTGGACGAGGTGGTCGGCGCAGTGGACTTGCTCGAGTCGATGGACATCCATCAGATCTCGCTCGCAGATACCGTTGGGCTCGCGACGCCACAGCAGGTTGCCGAAGTTTTCGCGGCCGTGAACGCCAAGTATGACTACCTCGAGATTGGTTGCCACCTCCACAGCCGTCCCGACGAGGCCGTGGTGAAGGTGCTTGCAGCTTATGACGCCGGATGTCGGCGCTTCGATTCGGCGATCGGTGGACTGGGTGGCTGTCCCTTTGCGCAGGATCAGTTGGTCGGAAACATTCCCACGGAGCGCATGCTCGAGGCATTCAAGCAGCGGGGAATTGCAGTTCCGATCCGTAAGCCGCTGGAGAACGTGCTGAAGATGTCGGCAGATATTGCGGGGAAATACAAATAGGCTGGGCACTACTTTCGTACTAAGTACACGAACATTTCCTTTACGGTGGCATCGGGGTTCTCTGAAGGTTCGCTGAATTGCGGTGTAAACTCCGTTGTCTCAAAGCACCAGCCATGAATCCCGCCAACGGCAAGGTTGTCATCGTCGTCCTCTATGACTGGCCCAAGCATCCGATTGACTTCCGCGATCTTTGTCCCTATGGCAACTCCACGCATTGTTCCGGAGTAACCGCCGTGAACACCGATTTGATCGATTAGGCCTTCACGGACGAACAGCGATACCTCCCCGAAGCGAAAGACCGTGACCTCGCCACGATCCTCAATATCGGTCGGATTGTTGCTTTCCAAAACTCGGTTGATCGACTGTCTCAACTGCACACCGGCTGCTGATCGGCCTGGAATAACGGGTGCGTTCAAATCAAATCCCATAGCCGAACCTCAGAAGAACACCGCTGGGGATAACCGAAACCGCTCACTCAGCCGTTTGATGTGTTCTTTATTCAGTTCCCGTTTTCCGTTCAACACCTCCGAGACGATGCTCTCAGTCCCGAACACATCAACCAGATCTTTCTGACGTAATCCGTTCGCGCGCATCAGTTCTTCAACGATCTCGGTCGGCTTGGCAGGTTTGAGTTGGTAATGCTTGTCTTCATAATCGGAGATCAGCAACGTCAGCAATTCAGACAACCGCTGTTCCTCTTTGGTCAATTTCTTCTTCCGCTCCAGTTGCTCCAGCACCTCGATGTAGTGCTCGTTCTGTGTTTGGGAGCGAATGACGCTTGGAGCGCGGAAGTTCGCCAGCAAGTATTCGGGATTAATTGCCAGTGCAGTCACTTTTCCATGCCTCCTTGCTGTACTCGGCGTGCGTCAGAACGTGGCGGATGAAAACCTTCTGCGAACGAAAGTTGATCCACGTGATCAGCCGGTACTCGTTGCCTTTGATGTCGAACACGGTGCATGTGCCAACCTGATCCGTCTTTGCCCACGTCTGGCGGATATCGTGCAAATTGCGCCAGGCCGACTGCTTCGCCACTCGAAACCATGCATCGAGTGGGCCGGCCAAGTCTCCGTGTTTCGCCACCGCGTCCAGCAGCTTCTTCCGGCTGATCACCCACATCGGCGTTTGATCTTCGTATGTTGCGAACTTCAATTAAATTCGCAAATTGCGAAGTTGTCAAGATTTGGAAACTCATCCTGACTTGCACGGTCTGGCCAAATGGCGTATGATAATTAGCCAAGAGGCCATATGACGACCGAAGCTATTGCCGAAGTTCTCGGCGGCCGCAAAGTGCTGGGCCGGGCGGTGAAGAAAGCTGACGACCTCGCGCAACTCGTGCGGCAGGGTCTGCCGGCGCACTCCATCACAGCATTGGCGGAACGGCTTGAGATCGGAAACAGCGTGTTGTCGCGCAAGCTGGGGATTCCGCATCGCACACTTACGCGGCGCCTTAGTCACCATTCCAGGCTGACGGCCGCTGAGTCGGACCGCACGGTCCGCGTGGCTCGTGTATATGCTACCGCCGTTGAGATGATCGGCGATGCAGAGACGGCGGTGGAATGGTTGCAAACGCCGAACCGCGCCCTCGGAGGAGAAAAGCCGCTCGATCAACTCGATACCGATCTCGGCACGCGCGAAGTGGAAGCGGTGCTTGGCCGGATAGCCTACGGCGTTTACAGCTAATGCGGTTCTGGAGAATCTGCCGCCGGCGCTACGCTGCCGATGGCGCCAGCGGAGAAGGCGCTCGACTGTACGGTGGACGCTGGAACAGTCGCGGCGTGCGCGTGGTGTACGGGTCAACTTCGTTGGCGCTCGCAGCAATCGAGACCTTTGTGAACTTAGAACCTAGTCTGCGGCCGAAAGACCTGGTGTTCATTGTGGGAGAAATCCCGAAGGGAATCGACATTCTGACATTGGATCCAGCCACTCTGCCGATTAACTGGAACCGCGGCCGCGAAGAGTCATTGCGGAAGATCGGTGATGCCTGGGTTCGCGAAGGGCTGACGGCCGCACTGCTTGTGCCTTCCGCGGCCATCGTCGGGGAATGGAACGTGCTATTGAACCCCACGCATCGCGATTTTTCGAAGATCAGGGTAGAAGAGCCGCAGCCATTCGAGTTTGATTTGCGAATGTTCCGCTGAGGAAGGAACGCTGCGGAGCTCCTACTTTCCTTCCTGTATTTCGTTCTCAGTCGGTTCCTTTTTCTGCGGATTCTCTTTCTGCCCATCGTCTGCTTCTGCCGGTTCCGGCGTATCTTTCTCGAGGTATTGCACGATCAGCGAAATCCGACGATTTGCCGGGTCCATCGGGTTCTCTTTATTGCGCAGGTGTTGGTCGGCAAAGCCACGGACCTGCTCGACTTGATTCTCGGTCAATCCAGATTCCTTCATGATGCGACGGGCGGCGTTGGCGCGATCGGCGGAAAGTTCCCAGTTGGAATAGTTGCCCTTGCCCTGGTAAGGCTTCGAGTCAGTATGCCCTTCAATTGACACCCGATTCGGCAGCTTCCCGATCTCTTGTGCCAGGGCCGACAACAACTCCTTGCCGCTGGGGCTGGGAGTGGCGTCACCGAGATCGAAGAAGGTTCCGTTGGCTTCTTCCAGCAGTTCGATACGCAAGCCTTCGTTGGTGATGGTCATGTCGATCTGCTTGCTTAACTTCTCGAAGTTGGGAATTTGCCGGATACGGTTCTGTAGTTCGTCCTTGATCTTGTTCATGTCCTGCTTGCGAACATAGAAGTTTTCACCGGAGCCGTGCATGCTGCTGCCGACTTTTTTCGACGTGCCGCTGGGGTCTTTGAAATATCCACCGACGGCTTCCTGTACCTGCTTGCTGGAGTTGAGCAGCCACAAGACGATGAACAGCGCCATCATCGCCGTTACAAAATCGGCGTAAGCTACTTTCCATGCCCCGCCGTGGTGACCCTCGTGAGCAGCCTTTTTCTTAATGATGATGGGACGGTCCGACACGATTAGCCTTCTGCACTCGCCGCTGCGGCGTTGCCTTTCTTACAGGCTTGTTCCATTTCATTGAATGTGGGGCGAAGCCGCCCCGGAATCGCTCGCCGTGCGAATTCCAGCGCCTGGATCGGCGCATTACCTTTGATGAACGACAGCAGCAATACCCGCAGCACCTGGTGATACGCCTGTTCCTCGTCGGCAGCTTTCGACATGTTTGCCGCGACCGGGCCGACAAACCCGTAACACATTAGGATTCCCAGAAACGTTCCAACCAGGGCGGCAGCCACCTTGCGCCCAATCTCCTCCGGTGGCCCACCCAGCGCGCCCATCGTGATCACTACGCCCAGAACCGCGGCCACAATGCCGAGTCCGGGAAGCGAATCGGCGACGGTACTCAGCGCATTCACCGGCTGGCTGCATTCGCGGTGAGCTACTTCCATGTCGCCTTCCATCATCTGGTCGAGATCGAAGGCGTCGATGCCGCCGGTGATGACCATGCGCAAAGTGTCGCAGACGAAATCGCGCGTGTGATGGTCTTTCAGAAAGTTGGGGAACTTGGCGAAGAGCTGGCTTTTTTCCGGCTCCTCGATGTCGGACTCGAGCGCAAGCAGTCCTTCTTTGCGCGCCTTGTTGAGCATCTGGTAACACATCTGGAGGGTGTCGAGATAGCGCTCCTTGGTGAAGGTGGAGCCTTTCAGGGCTCCGAGGACGCCGCCGACGATCTTCTTAATCACGTACAGAGGATTCGCGATCAGCAGGGTGCCAAGCCCGGCTCCGCCGATAATCAGCAACTCGGCGGGCTGCAGCAGCACCGCGATTCTGCCGTGTTCCATGAGGAATCCGCCCAGCACGGCTCCCAGCACAACGACGATGCCGATCAGAATAAACATCAGGCGTTCTCCTCCGGAGTATCAGCCGGGTTTGTTACGAGCAGTCTTTGCAGGGAGTCGTGGTCGCGAACCATGGCACCCCTCACGGAAACGTTAGAGCTGACGCGGTCGCCCCACCACAGGACAGAGAGGGAATTGCTGATTCCGCGCAGCTGGGCCAGAAGTTCCGTGAAGACGGGTTGTGCGATTCCGGGCACCACGATCACCAGGCTGCGGTTGTGCCAGCGCCCGATGAAGTGAGCCATGTCCAGCATCTCTCCCAGGGTGTGGACGAGGGCCCGCATGGTTGTGTGCACCATCTCCAGCCCGCGCTGGCGCGCCAGCTCGTGGATGCCTTCTATCTCCACGACAAAGATCCCGCTTGGCCCGGGCGCTTCCAGTCGCAGGTGGAGGTAGGCTTCGCTGGCCGCGACCGAAGGAAGGTTGAGTCCGTCGTTGGCCTCGGGGCCGGATTCGTGAACGGCGCTGAGGATCGCGGGACTGTACTGCAGCTCGAACATCTCCGCGATCATTTCGATCTCGCCCTGCGCGTTGAAAAGCGGAAGTGACTTTACGCGTACCGGAACCCGGTGCCCGTCTTTATGGCGCGCGAACAGAAGCGCTTCCACCGATTGGTGGTAGCGCAACGTACAGGAGAGAACACAGTTAGTCCCCGAACAAACCGGGGTTCCCAATGCCTCGCAGTGGGCTAGAACATCGTCGCGGCAGTCGCGGCCAATTACCTCCTGCGCCAGATAGCCGGTGATGTGCTCTGCCGCCTGATTCCAGAACTGAATGCGACGATCGAGCGTGACCACAGAGACGCCGACCGGAAGCGACTCCACGATCTGACGAAGCATGTCGGCTCCCAGCGGCGTCATCGAACCCTCGTATGTTCTTTCGGCAGAAGGGGAGGGAACTTGACGGATTCCCGGATCGCGAGAGTGCTCTCTGGTTCTGATAAACTTGAGGTAAGTCTCGCTCTATCAGAGCCCTTAGACACTACGCATGGCAGAGATTCGTCGCAGGAAATCCGTAACTTGCACCATCGGCAACGTGCGCGTCGGTGGCGATGCGCCCGTGATGGTGCAGTCGATGACCAACACCGATACCGCCGATGTGCTGGCCACCGTCGCCCAGGTGGAAGCTCTCTCGCGCGCCGGTTCGGAAGTGGTCCGCGTGACCGTCAATAATGAAGATGCGGCGGCCGCCGTGCCGCGCATTGTCGACTTGCTCGCCCGTAAGGGACTCGACACGCCCATTATCGGCGACTTTCACTACAACGGACATCTGCTGCTGAAGAAATATCCCGAATGCGCGCGGGCATTGGCGAAGTACCGCATCAATCCCGGCAATGTCAGCGTGGGCCGGCGTGACGACGACAATTTCCGCACTATGGTGGAAGTCGCGGTCGAGAACCAGAAGCCGGTACGTATTGGCGTGAACTGGGGATCGCTCGACCAGCAACTGCTCACCCGCATGATGGACGAGAACAACAAGTCTGCCGAACCGAAAGACGCGCGCGACGTAACCATGGAAGCGATGGTCGTTAGCGCACTGAATTCGGCGGGTTTGGCAGAAAAGTACGGATTGCGGCGTGATCAGATCATCCTCAGCGCCAAAGTTAGCGGAGTGCAGGATTTGATCGATGTGTACCGCAACCTTGCCGCGCGTTGCGATTACCCGCTGCACCTCGGCTTGACCGAAGCCGGCATGGGTGTGAAGGGAATTGTCGCTTCCACGGCTGGCCTGGCGGTGCTCCTCCAGGAAGGTATCGGCGACACGATTCGTGTGTCGCTGACTCCGGCTCCGAATGGCGATCGGACGGAGGAGGTCATCACGGCGCAGCAGATTTTGCAGTCGATGGGCATTCGCAGCTTCACTCCGCAGGTGACTGCGTGTCCCGGTTGCGGGCGTACTACTTCTACCTACTTTCAGGAATTGGCAGAAAATATTCAGCGCTACCTGCGCGAGCAGATGCCGATCTGGCGAGAGCATTACGCTGGCGTCGAAGAGATGAAAGTCGCGGTGATGGGATGCGTGGTCAACGGTCCCGGCGAATCGAAGCATGCAAATCTTGGCATCTCGCTGCCGGGCACGTTCGAAGAGCCGAAAGCCCCTGTGTTTGTTGACGGGAAGCTGACGGTTACCTTGCGTGGCGACCGAATCGCCGAAGAGTTCATGGAGATCCTCCAGAACTACGTGGACTCGCATTACGCGAGGCACGAAGCGGCGGTAAGCAAGTAAGAAGGACGATATACGAAGTACGAAGTGATAACCCGCCTTCTGTTTTACGGATTGGACTTACCGATCATCTCGGCGGCGTGTACGACTGCATCCACCATCTTCGCTAAATCCTGATTTCCCACCGCCTCTCTTAGGCTTTTCTGAGCGGATTCCCAGTACGGCAGAATCCGCGCATACGCCTTTTCTCCCGACGTCGTGAGACTGAGCCGCAGCACGCGCCTATCTTCTCCCGGCTCCGAACTCAGCCATCCATGCTTATGCAGATGAGCAAGGGAGCGGGTAAGAGTGGTGCTATCCATGCCGAGAACTTCAGCCAATCGCTTTTGCGTGATGCCAGGCGCCTGCTTGAGTGCCTGAAGCAGGGTGAACTGCGGGCCCGTAACGCCCGCCGGCCGTATTGCGTCTTCGTAAAGTTGCGTGACCAGACGAGCGGTGCGGCGCAGATTGGCGCAGGCGCAAGGCAGCCTGACGAGTTTCGGTCTTCCTTTTCGTTCTCGTGTCTCTGAATCCATACCGATAAGTGTATATGCAACGGTCGTGAGATCGGTTCTCGTCGAAATATTCGTGCATCTAATTAGATGTATATACATCTATTGTGGAGCAAGAAAATCTCGGCAAGGAGGCAAGAGATGAGCTATTCGGTTCCGGGCTACCTGACGCCTTACGTGATGATCGCCGCCGTTGCGGTTATTGCAACCCTGCTTTTCACACTGCGCCGCGCGCTCCAGCAGTCGAATTGGTCGAAGAACGAGCAAGCCAAGTCGTTCTGGAGTGTGTCAGCGATTCTTGTGGCCTGGTTCGTCTTCGCCACGTGGACGTCTTTCGCGAGTTGGTACGGGGGGCCTGCCCGCCGGCTTCCCACCATTCAGTACGGGCTTCTGATTCCAATCGTGGTCGGCGTGCTGTTGTTTTGGATGTGGCCTCGCTTGCGGCGCACGCTTGCCATCATCCCCAACGAGTGGCTCATTGGCGTCCAGTTCTACCGCGCCCTGGGCGTGATCTTCCTTATTCTCTATGGGGCTGGACGACTCCCTGGGCTCTTCGCCTTACCTGCCGGTATTGGTGACGTTTCCGTCGGATTGCTCGCCCCGTTTGCGGCTGCCGCTTACCTTCGGTCGTCTATGGGAGGTGCTAGCCGCGCGCGGCTGTGGAACTATTTCGGCATCGCGGACCTGGTGATCGCGGTCACATTCGGCTTCTTGACCTCGCCTTCGCCGTTGCAAATCGCGGCGTTCGATCGCCCGAGCGTGCTCATCGGAGTCTTCCCGCTGGTGCTGGTTCCGGTGTATTTGGTCCCGCTCTCAATCCTGCTGCACTTCGCTTCACTGCACCGCTTGCGGCAGGAAAAAGCTGCGGCACGAGTTGGTCGACAGGTGAGCGTGTTGAGAACTGGCGAAGTTTAGACGGAGGTGTGTTGCTGATTTCAGATTGAAGATGGAGTCTTCGCAGCCCGATCTTCAATCTGAAATCTTACTTCTTAGATGACCTACGCGTGCGCCATCGCGCTCTCGTATCGCTTCTTCATTTCGCTGAGCGGAATGGGAGCGTAGTCGTTCGCGTGTCCGGCCTGGCCGAACTGGGTCATGCGCAGCGCGACAACTTTCTTCATCGCTTCGCGGGCGGGCTTCATGTAATCACGCGGATCGAACTTCTCCGGCGTCTCCATGAACACCTTGCGGATCGCGCCCGTGATCGCCAGACGGTTGTCGGTATCGACGTTGATTTTGCGCACCCCGTTGCGAATGCCGAGTTGGATTTCTTCGACCGGCACGCCCCAGGTAGGCTTCAGCTTGCCGCCGTATTGATTGATGATGTCCTGAAGGTCTTTCGGCACGCTTGACGATCCGTGCATCACGAGGTGCGTCTGCGGCAGGCGCTTGTGGATCTCGATCAGCCGATCCATCTTCAGCACCGAACCGTCGGGCTTCTTGGTGAACTTGTAAGCGCCGTGGCTGGTGCCGATGGCGATCGCCAGCGCGTCGACGCCGGTCTTCTCGACAAATTCGACTGCTTGGTCGGGATCGGTGATGTGTTCGAGTCCGGAACCGCCGGCGCCGTGCCCATCTTCAATTCCGCCGAGCACGCCGATTTCGCCCTCGACCGTGATGCCTTTGGAGTGCGCGAGCTCCACCACGCGGCGTGTAACATCAACGTTCTGCTTGAACGTCGAGGGAGTTTTTCCATCCTCTAATAAAGACCCGTCCATCATCACCGATGTGAATCCCAGTTCGATCGCCGACTTGCAGGTTTCGAAGCTATTGCCGTGATCGAGGTGCAGCACGGTCGGAATCTCCGGGTAGAGCTCTGTTGCCGCGAGCATCAGGTGATACAGGAACTTGTCCTGCGAGTACGAACGTGCTCCGCGGCTTGCCTGCACGATCACGGGCGACTTGGTTTCGCGGGCCGCCTCCATGATGGCCTGGATCTGCTCCATATTGTTGACATTGAACGCCCCGACGCCGTATCCGCCTTTAGCGGCCTCGTCGAGAAGCTGGCGCATCGACACTAATGGCATACGAATCTCCTTTATCCCTGTCCAGGAAGCTATAATCGTTTCTATGGTAGCGAAGGGGTGAGATGGACGGTTGTGACGTAGCGCACAGCGCGCGCGGTTTCCCGGCCCGCAGTCCTCTCGAATCATTTGTCTGAAGGCCAAAATAACTAGGAGGATGGTATGAAGCTAACACCCGGAAAACTGTCCGGATTGAAGGCCGTGTCGAACCAGCACGGCGTGATCGCTGCTGCGGCCATGGACCAGCGCGGCTCGTTGAAGAAGTCGCTGGCGAAGGAACGGGGTGGGGATGTCAGCAGCCACGACATGGAAGAATTCAAGTCGCTGGTAACCGAAGTTCTCACCAAAAATGCCAGCGCAATTTTGCTCGATCCCGAGTGGGGATTACCGGCGGCAAAGCGTCGCCAGAAGAATGCCGGGCTGCTGCTGGCATACGAGAAGACCGGGTATGACGCGAACACTCCGGGTCGCCTGCCCGACCTGTTGGATCACTGGTCGGTGCAGCGCCTGAAAGAAGCCGGCGCGGACTGCATCAAGATTTTGCAGTACTACACGATGACCGATCCCAAGGATGTTAATGACCGCAAGCATGCCTGGGTGGAGCGCATCGGCGACGAGTGCCGCGCCAACGACATTCCGTTTTTCCTGGAGTGCGTGGGTTATGAAGAGGGCGCGGACGAAAAAGGTGCGGAGTTCGCGAAGAAAAAGCCGCAGATCGTCATCGACTACATGCGCGAGTTCTCCAAAGACAAGTACGGCGTCGACGTGCTGAAAGTAGAAGTGCCGATCAACATGAAGTTCGTGGAAGGGTCTGGCGTGTACGCCGGGACAACGGCATACACCAAGAAAGAAGCCGCCAACTACTTCAAGGAAGCGGCGCAGGCGACCAATAAGCCGTTCATCTATCTTTCGGCCGGTGTCAGTAACGCAGAGTTTACAGAGACGCTGCGCTTTGTCGGCGAGACGGGCGTGAAATACAACGGCGTCCTCTGCGGACGCGCGACCTGGGCCGATGGCGTAAAAGTCTTCGCCAAGCAGGGCGCCGATGCTTTCCGCAAGTGGCTGGAAACCGAAGGCACCAAGAACATCGCTGCCGTGAACGACGCGCTCAAGAGCGCTAGTTCGTGGTACGAGATCTATGGGGTGCACGAAGCGGTAGGGGCGCGGTAACCGAATTCTCGAGTTTCGTCATCAAGGCCCGGTCTGCGGATCGGGCCTTTTCGCGTTCCAGGCCGCCTTCTTACCAAAGTTTGCCCCACTTACCAATGTCACCTTAAAGCTTGGGTTCTCAAGCCATATCTTGCTTCAAGCAAGGGGTGAGATATGCAAGCTCTTACGATTCGCTCATTGAGAACTATCCTGGTCGTTGGCGCCCTGTTCCTGGCGACTGTCACAACTGCTGCGGCCCAGCAGGAAGTTTCTCCCGACCACTTTGAGGGTCCCGGCGCGGGCCCTGCCAAAGCGCATGTCACAAAGGTTCACAAGCAGACGGCTTCGCACAAACAGACGGCCAAGCAGGTTGCGAACAAAAAGAGTTCCAATACCGACGTAGCCGGTAAGTAATTTGGCCGAAGCGGGTCGCGGCGGCGCTACTCCGCGCCACCCACCCACACTCGGTCTTGCGTGACAAGGTCAACGTTCGGAACTTCGGTCTCGGCCCGGATCGGCACAAAGCCCGGCTTGTCAGGTGCATTCGGCGTAAACGCTACCCGGTACTGATTCTGCAGGCGCTGATTGATGCTTGCCAGGAACGGCGCGACGGTCACCACGATGTTGCCCACCATGTTGTAGCCTTCTCCGCCGCTCTCGTCGGACAGTCGTGAGAGATAAGTCTGCGCCCAGGTCTGCCTCCAGTAAGTGTGTCCCCAGTGACCCGTGGGTTGCAGGTAGATGGCAAACACTGGGATTCCCTCGCGCTGGGCGGCCGAAACTGCCTGGTCCACATACGGGTTCGACAAATCTACTGTCCCGAATGGTTCGATCCCGCTGGACATTAGCACCATTTCCCGCCGGGCCTGGCTCTGCGGCCATTTCTTCAACAAGTCGGTCACCGACTCGAACGCGCTGGTTCCCAAGCCCGGAGTCGGTAAGCGCAGCGCCTTCGCTGCGGCGGCATGATCGGTAGTTGGCTTCTGCGGGATATCGACCGTGCCGTCGTGCATGTACGCGACGCCGATCGAAGTGTTTGCCGGCTGTTCACTGATGAACTTCTTAACGTCGGGTATTTGCGTCCCGAAGTTCGTTCCAATCGCTTCATCGATAACGACGTAGAGTTCCACGGGCGTTCCGGCGAGCGGTGTGACCATCGAAACCGGGAGCCGGTCTTTCTTCTGGTACATCATCACGTCGCCCTCGCGGAGGGCTGGGGGAGTGCTCCCCTTGCGCGCTTCCACCGTAACGATAACGTTAGTCGTGGCGGCAGGCGCAGGATCAGCCGCAAACGCTGAGCCCACGAGCAGCAGAGATACAGCAATAACGAAATAACCGCGAATTTTCATGACCCACTTCTCCTATCTGTTAGTGAGATGAAGAAATCGGGGGTTTCGTTCCAAGAGTCCCGTGTAGCGCGGCCGAGCGGACCTCTACCCGGGATACAGAGCAATGTTCAATTAGCGCTGCGAGGCGCACTGGAATTGGATGAGTCGAATGAGTTCGCAGGGCCGTTGTTTCGCAAGTCTTCGGTTGAACGTCACTTGCACTTGTGATATCTGTCGCCAGCCTTCCGGCCGAACCTGTGCCACGCTAACGCCCTTCGCAGTAGTTCACCTTTTGGAGTTCCCATGACGGAACAGCAACAGCTCTCAAAAGACACCAAGATGGCGATGGCGTCCCAGTTTCTGGGATTCATGCTCGACGCCTACGACATGGCGATGGTCCTGGTGATGGCACCGATCCTGGTGAGGGTATTCGCTTCGCCCAAAGGCAGTGCATCATGGCAGTACCTCACGATTGTCTTTACGTATGCGATCACGATGGCCGCGCGGCCCATAGGTTCGGCAATTTTCGGGCACTACGCCGACAAGATCGGCCGCCGCTTCCTGCTGGTCCTGACCATCGGCGGAGTCGGCATCATGTCGCTCGTCGCCGGATTCCTGCCCACTTATGCGCAAGTCGGCGTGTGGTCGTACGTCATCTTCTGCGTGCTGCGTTTCCTGATGGGCTGCTTCTTCGGCGGCGAATATGCGGTAGGCCACACTTTCGCCATCGAACACGCCCCCCAACCCCGGCGCGGCGCCATCGGTGGTTTCATTCAATCCGGATTTCCGCTCGGCTACGTCTTCGCTTCGCTGGTCTTTGCGCTCATTTCGTCCTTAATCAGCAAAGCCGCGATGGCTGAATTCGGCTGGCGCATCGCTTTTGCCACCGGCGTCGTTCCGGTCTTCGTCGCACTCTATATCCGCCGCAACCTGCACGAGTCGCCCGAATTCGAGAAGGCCAAGGCGAAAGGCACCATCGAGAAAGCGCCGTTTTTGTCCCTTTTCAGACCGCCGCAATTGTTCGATTTCCTCCAGGTCTTCTTCTTCATGACCGGACTGTTCCTGACCGACTACTCGGTCTACGGGTTCCTCCCCAAGCTGCTCACGCTGGAAGGCCGCGGCTTCGACACGACAACGTACAGCCTGATCTACGGGTTCGCGTTATTCCTGTCGTTTCTCGGATATAACTTCTACGGCTGGATCTCTGACCGCACGGGCCGCAAGATTCTCACCCAATGGTATTGCGTGTTCCTGGTGTTGTTTGGTGTCCCGGTTTACTACGTGCTCTATCACGCCGCTCTCCGGCGCGAGCTTTGGATGGCCGTGCTCGGAACCTGCATGGCTGGAATGTTGAAGCTGGCGTGGGGCATCGTGCCTGCCTACCTGTGCGAACGTTTCCCTACGGGGCGCCGCGCTGCCGGTGTCGGGTTCGGATATTCCTCTGGAGCCTTGCTGGGAGCATGGTTCGGCGTTTACGTTTGGTGGGCACACAAGATTCCGTTCATCACGCACATCGAAGGGCAGGACCTTTGGCTTTCGCCGGCAGTTATTCTGACGATCGGCTCGATCATGACCTTCCTCAGCTTGTTGTATTCTCCGGAAACCAAAGACCTGCACCTTGACGAAGTCGGAACAGAACAGGCGGAGCTCGAAGCTGCTTCGCGCGTTCAGGCGGCGCCTTCACGGGCTTGATGCGCAGGCCGATGAACTTCTCCCATGGTGGCCGGCACTTGCAAAGGTGTCGGCCATTCTGCTAATTCATCCCTAACACAATCTGATCTGCTCTTTTGTCTTTACGGGCCAGCGGAGGAAGCTTTGTCCGAATCCGGTTCTTTGTCGCGAGTGCAACTGACAATCGCTGTCATTGCTGTTCTTGTCGTGATCGTCCTTCAGCTCGGATTTTCCGCCAACCGCAATTCCATCACCTGGGATGAAGACGACCACATCTGGGCGGGCTATAACTCGTGGAAGCACCTCGACTACGGCATCAACCCCGAACACCCGCCGCTGGTGAAACTAGTTGCGACCATTCCGATCTTGAACATGTCATTGCAACTCCCGACCATCCAGAACCGCAACTTTAAGGATGAGGCCTTTCTCGATGGCAAGGACTTCCTGTTCAAGAACGACGCCAATGCCATGCTTCTGCGGGTGCGGTTGGCCGCGATGGTATTCACAGTCTTGACGGTCCTGCTTGTGTTCTTTGCTGCGCGCGAGATGTTCGGTGATATCGCCGCCGTTATCGCGCTTGGGCTACTCGCTTTCGATCCGACACTGCTCGGGCACGGTGCGGTGCTTGGAACTGATATGGGCCTCACGTGCTTCACGTTTGCGTCGGTCTATGCCTTCTATCGCTACGTGAAAGCGCCATCGATACAGCGACTGTTGCTTGTCGGTTTGGCTGCCGGACTGGCTCTCACCGCCAAGCACACCGGAATTCTCGTGTGTCCAATGCTCTGTATGTTGGCGTTGATAGAACTTGTCCGGCGAGGACGCACGAACGTTGCGAAGAACTTTGGCCAACTCACGCTGGCGCTGGTTGTGATTGCCGCCGTCGCCATTACCGTACTTTGGGCTTCCTATGGATTCCGCTATGCCGCCCGGCCGGCCGGCTTGCAAATGAATCCGCCGTTGGCCGAGTTCCTTCAGAACCTCTCCCGGCCTCGCGATATACGACTGCTAAATACCGTTGCTCACTATCGTCTGCTGCCCGAATCCTACATTTACGGACTCGCCGACGTGCGCATCATGTCGGATTTCTACTCCAGCTTCCTCTTGGGAAAAACCTATCCGCACGGGGTGTGGTTCTACTTTCCAATCACCTTCACCATCAAGTCTAGCCTCACATTCCTCATTCTGTTCGCGATCATGATCGGCGCGATCGTGGCAGGGAAGTACCGCCCCTGGCGCGAGATTCTGTTTCTCAGTGTGCCTCCAGTCTTCTACTTCCTGGTCGCGATGGGATCCGGCATGAATATCGGCGTTCGCCACATTCTGCCGATCTACATCTTCTTCGCCGTGCTGATCGCGGGAATGATGGCGAGCCTCATCAGGCGACAGCGGGCGTGGGCTTATGTAGTCGTTGCGTGGCTCGCTTTTCAGGCCGTCTCGGTCGCGCGCACCTATCCGGCTTATGTCGCCTACGCGAACGAACTCTGGGGTGGTCCGGCGAACGTTCACAATCTGCTGAGCGACTCGAATTCCGACTGGGCGCAGCAGCTCAAAGACGTTAAGACTTATCTCGACCGGCGCGGCGCAAAAGATTGCTGGTTCATCTACTTCGCCGAAGGTGTCGTCGATTACTCGTACTACGGAATTCCATGCAAGCCGCTGCCGACTGCAGATTCTCTTTGGATCCGCGAACCCGCCAATGCTCCACCTGCCGTCGATGGACCGGTACTGATCTCCGCCGGCGACCTCTCGGGATTTGAATTCGGTGCCGGACCGCTGAACCCTTACGAGCAGTTCAAGTCTTTGAAGCCCACGGCTGTCATCGATTATGGTGTCTTCGTATACGACGGGCATTTTGAAATCCCGCTCGCGGCTTCGCTCGGTCACTCGCAGAGGGCTCAAGCCTACTTGCAGGCGAAAGCCTACCCGGAGGCACTCGCGGAAGCGCAACAGGCCGTTGCGCTCGCTTCCGATTGGGTGAAGCCGAATGCGCTCATGGGAGACGCACTCACCGCGCTCAATCGCCCGGATGAAGCGAGCCCCTACTACGAGAAGGCTCTGCATCTGGCCAAGACCGTCGAACCGGAATTCCAAGTTGGCTGGGTAGAGGAATTGGAGAAGAAAGTCGCGTCGAGCCGCGAAGCTACTCTGCGCGCCAATCCAGGTTCGTCGGATAAAAATCCATGAGACTGGCGTGGCCGGCGAGGGTTTCGCGTTCGCGTCCTTCCACGATCACCTTGATCTGCTGAACTCCGCTGATATTCGCCCCCAGCGTGCGAGCGAGCGCCACCATCGTCAACTCTTCCACCATGACGCCAGAGCGGTGTTCGTCAGCGAAGGCCGCGTTGACGTTTATCACCGCAGTTTTACCGCTGTCGACCAGGAACACGTCCTTAACGTCAGCGTTGCTACTGATCGGGTGGGTCGAATCTTTTTCCTGGCACTGCGCAATAAGAACGTGCAGCACTTCCCGCGCGCGGAGCGTGGGCTCGGAGGGAAGCGCTGCCGCAACCGTCTTTTGTGCAAGTGTGCCGTGGTCGTCGTCGGGAATGAAAACCGTCACCTGCCCGGTGGGTCCATTCACGGGAGGCGCAACTGGCTTGGTGGATGCATTGGTTTTAAGAAGCTGCAATGCCTGCCGGCGCAGATGCAGGCCGTACAGTCCCATGGCAGCCAGCGCCACCAGCAGAATAACGATCGTGATTGCCAGGTTGCGCGGGATCATCAGTGCGCCTCCAGGCTTGCGCGAACATCGGCGATCGCAGCTCCCACGGCGGCTGCAATCGACTGCTGATAGGCGACCGAAGACAACCCTTCCTGGATGTCATTCGGGATATTCTCCGGTTCGGCTACTTCAATCGCTAGAGCTGGTTTGGCGATGCTTCGCAGTGGCTGCAACGTGCTTTGCAGCGGCAGAGAGTGAATCTGTCGCGAATCCAACTCCGTCACCAGGCTCGCTTCCAGGTTATGGCTCGAGTCCAGGTATGCCACCTGGGCCGAATTCCATGGCAGGAAAACGCGATTCGTCAGTTTCACATCGCCAGTGAACCTCGCGGAATACAGGTGGACTCCCGTTCCGAACGTCGTGGCATGAATGCACAAGTAAAGCGACGCCCGCGAAGCATTGGCGCTGACCGCACGTTGATCGAGTGCAATGGTTGCATCCCCGTCGCGCAGGAGAACCACGTTGATGCCACGTTGTTCGAGTTCGGCACGAATGCGCCGTGCCACCGCCAGCGTTACATCTTTTTCCAGCAGACCATTACCAAGCGTCGCCCCCGGGTCATCGCCTCCGTGTGCGGGATCGATGAGAACGGTAAAGCGTGGTGGAGAGGTTGCCTGGGTTGTGCCGCCGCTGGTCGTGGACTGCGAAGCTTTGGCTGTCTGGGTCGTGGGTTGGGCTGAGTTCGGCGCTATTGTGGTTGCAGGTTGCGGTGGCAGTGGCGCGGGGGCCGACGCTGTCACCGTAATAGTTCGTCCGCCGTCGCTGAATGTAGCCAGCGCCGACGTGGTCGTCGCGATCGCGATCTCGGCTGCCCCGTTGTTTTCCGCGAAGCTCGAAGACCGAATGGTCTGGCTGTCAAACGATTGCGGATTCGTGTCAGGCGCTATCACCGGCTCGCGTTTGAACGTGAGAAGTATGCGGCCGGGTTCGGTCGAAATGGTCGGATTCACCGGCGCCGAGAAGTGGAGTACCAGTCTGTTCGGGCTGGTTTTGGAGTTTTCTTCCGAATATGTCGTTGTCACATTGCCTACAAACAAGCGTCGCGAGTTCACGCGAAAGTCTGTCGCCTGCCGGGTGACCGCCGACATCAGTTGCGGGACCGACCCAATCGGCACATAACCGCGCTGGCCATCTGTCCAAAATCCGTGATCGAGTTGCAGCTTCTTCCCCCGCACTTTGGCCATGTCATTGCCATCAGAAAACTCGGCTTCCATGGTTCCGCCAGAAGCCGCCAGCCGAAGCTTCCAGCGATTGCCTTTGTGGGTCAGCGTCGAGGTGCCAAATGGGTCGACCAGATCCGTAAGACTTACATACTCCTGCCCGTCATGATCGAGGACCGGAATCGTGTAGCTGGTCTGCGGCGTGTAAACAGCCAGCAGCTTTTCCTCCGCCGCCGGAGAGAACCCGAGGAGAAGAATCGCCAACAGGAGGAGTTGGAAATACCGTTGCAAAGCAGAAGCATAGCAAAATGTGGCGCAGACATTCTTGTCTGCGGTTAATCATTTTGATGTCCGGCCGTGAGAAGGGTCTGACTCCGTCGCCACATCCAGATCCACATGCAGTCCGCTTTTCGCCCCCAGTGTCGGCGGATAGCAACTTCCGTCAGCGTTATACGTATGCGCACAGGCTTTCGTGAACTCCGGACGTCTCGGCGACTGCACGTATTGCCAAAGATCGGCGTAATCGATTTTGCTTTCTTTCGGGGATGGAAGACTGTTGGGGACCACGCATCCCGGCGACGGCGGGCACTCATCGTTCGCAATGAAGTACGCGATCTTCCGATCACCAGCGTTTTTGCGGATGTCATCCGCAGTGATCACCGTCTCGCCCGAGCCTTCCGCGACCGGGATTCCCGAACAATACACGCCCGCAGGATACCCACTCGAGTTCACGGCATCGATCCAGGCAAACAGGTACGCCTTCTGCGGATCGAGCAGCCGCCCACCCTCTTCCTGGTCCAGAAAAATGATCGTCTGGGCAGGGAAGCCCTCGCGCTTCGCCGCGGCGACCGCCGCTTCTCCATCAGCCGAGCCAATCTCGTCGGCGTCGTAACCCTTCAATTGTGCGTAGGTTTTTCCGGTGTAAAGGACGACGAAGCCAAAGCCTGCCTTTTCAATCGTCGCCCGCTTACCAGCCCAGGTATTGGAAGTCGCGCCCGGCGGGTTGTTGAGAAAATACCCGGTGTAGCCAAACGTTTGGTGCAGCGCAGGGAGGTTCTCGTCCCCAGGGTACGCGTTACGATCGAAGCCGAGGTAGGAAGTCTGTCCCCAAGCCAATCCCGTTGAGACTGTCAAGGCAAACGCCAGCCGCCAAACTAGCCAATTTGAAAACCACATTTGCATTGATTGTCGTCTTAGCCTGTTCATTTTAAGATCCCCACCATGCGCGTACG
>Ga0335069_10004551_pt1 | contig 20485 bp, 17 predicted proteins | sample Lox_Sample_11_FD_206714 | JGI IMG/M metagenome (GOLD analysis project Ga0335069, IMG submission 206714) | Soil microbial communities from Loxahatchee National Wildlife Refuge, Florida, United States - Lox_Sample_1.1 | ecosystem: Environmental > Terrestrial > Soil > Wetlands | place: USA... | reverse complement strand
CGCGCCCGATGTCCGGGTCCGACGGCGCCGCCGCTGATGACGTCTTGTGCATTCATGGCGTGCGATTCAGTTTGACGCCTCGCTTTCGAGCATACTATTGCAGTGCAAGATCGGTCCCGCCGGTCGCATGAATTCTCTGTATCCGGATCCACCCATCCCGAAGGATGACGTCCATGGAGTATAGCCGATGTTGCGGCAGTCCTCTCCGGTCGCCGTCCAGGGCGCGCGTCGCGGCCTAAGCTTTTATGACATCGTCGCCGCAGCGCTGATCCTCGCCTGGATCCTGGCCTTCGCCGACTCCAGCCGGCACATGGCGCAGCCGCTTTCGGTCGAGAGTCAACCGATCTCGCTCTCGCCGTGGTGGCTGCCCCTCTATGCCTTGCGCTCGACCATGCGCATGCTGGCGGCGATGGTCGCCTCGCTGGTCTTCACCTTCGTCTTCGCCAGCCTGGCGGCGAAGAGCCGGCGCGCGGAATCGATCCTGGTGCCGATCCTGGACATCCTGCAATCGGTGCCGGTGCTGGGTTTCATCTCGGTGACGGTGACGGCGTTCATGGCGTTGGCCCCGGGCCACGCCCTGGGGGCGGAGCTGGCGGCGATCTTCGCGATCTTCACCAGCCAGGCCTGGAACATGGCCTTCAGCTTCTACCAGTCGCTGAAGACCATTCCCGAGGACTTGAAGGAGGCCGCCGCCAGCCTCCGCATGTCGGCCTGGATGCGGTTCTGCCGTCTCGAAGTGCCGTTCGCGGCGCCGGCCCTGATCTGGAACATGATGATGTCGATGTCGGGCGGCTGGTTCTTCGTGGTCGCCTGCGAGGCGATCAACGTGGGATCGACCAGCCTGGTGCTGCCCGGGATCGGCTCCTACATCGCGACCGCGATCACCGAGCGCAACCTGACTGCCATTCTCTGGGCGATCGGCATGATGCTGGTGGTCATCCTGGCCTATGACCAGCTGCTCTTTCGGCCGCTGGTGGCCTGGTCCTACCGCTTCCGCGGCGGCGAGGAGGACGAGACGCCGCAGCCGCGGCCCTGGATGCTGGACGTGCTGCGCCGCTCGAGCCTGGTGGCGATGGTGACCGAGCCGCTCGGCCGCGGCTTCGATTCCCTGGTGCGCGGGAGCCGCTTCCCGGAGGCGCATGCGCAGCCGCGCCGGGAACCGGACGAGCCGAGCCCGATCGGCGACAAGGTCTGGAACGCCGGCCTCGCGATGGTCGGTCTCGCCGGCGCGGTCTATTTCGGCCGCTATGTGCTCGAGGCTTTTCCCCTCGGCATGATCGCCGAGGCGTTCCTGCTCGGCCTGCCGACCCTGGTCCGGGTGCTGGTGCTGATCGCGCTGGCCAGCCTGATCTGGGTGCCGGTCGGCGTCCAGATCGGGCTCAATCCGCGGTTGGCGACGATCGTCCAGCCGGTGGCGCAGATGCTGGCGGCCTTCCCGGCGAACCTGCTGTTCCCGATCGCGGTCTCGATCATCGTCGCCTTCCGGCTCAACCACGATGTCTGGCTCTCGCCGCTGATGGTGCTCGGGACCCAGTGGTACATCCTCTTCAACGTGATCGCCGGCGCCGCGGCGATCCCGCGGGAACTGAAGGACGCCAGCGGCAACCTCCGGCTCAAGGGCTGGCAGTGGTGGCGGGATTTCGCGCTCCCCGCCGTCTTCCCGTATTATCTGACCGGCGCGATCACGGCGAGCGGCGGCTCGTGGAACGCGGCGATCGTCTCCGAATGGGTGAGCTGGGGCGACAGCCATCTCGCCGCCCACGGCATCGGCGCCTATATCGCGGAGGCGACCCAGGCCGGCGACATGGACCGCGTGGTGCTGGGGATCGTGGTGATGATCGTCTACGTCACCGGCCTCAATCGCCTGCTGTGGCGGCCGCTCTACGCTTTGGCCGAGCGCAAGTACCGGATGAACTGAGGGAGAGGAGGACGCAGCCATGGCCGGTGGAATCCATGTCGGCGAGCAGATCCTGGCGGTGCGCGGCGCCAAGAAGAGCTTCCGCCGCCCGAGCGGCGATCCCCTGGTGGTGCTGGAGAGCGTCGACCTCTCGCTCCGCGAGGGCGAGCTCGTGGGCCTGCTTGGCCGCTCCGGTTCCGGCAAGTCCACGCTGCTGCGGCTGATCGCCGGGCTCTCCAAGCCGAACGGCGGCACGGTCGAGTATCTCGGCCGCCAGGTCGCCGGCCCGCCCTCCGGCATCGCCATGGTGTTCCAGAGCTTCGCGCTCTTCCCCTGGCTGACCGTGCTGGAGAACGTGGAGATCGGCCTCGAGGCCATGGGGGTCGCACCGTCGGAGATGCGCAGCCGTGCGCTCCGCGCCATCGACATGATCGGCCTCGACGGCTACGAATCCGCCTTCCCGCGCGAGCTCTCCGGCGGCATGCGCCAGCGGGTCGGCTTCGCCCGGGCCGTGGTGACCCATCCCAACATTCTCTTGATGGACGAGCCCTTCTCGGCCTTGGACGTGCTGACCGCGGAGACGCTGCGCACCGACTTCCTCGATCTCTGGTCGGAGGGCCAGCTGCCGATCAAGGGCGTGATCCTGGTGACGCACAACATCGAGGAGGCGGTGCAGATGTGCGACCGCATCCTGCTCTTCGCCAGCAATCCGGGAAGGATCATGCTGGAGCTGAAGATCGACCTGCCGCATCCCCGGAATCGCCAGGACCCGATGTTCCGGGCCCTGGTGGAGCGGATCTATGTGGCGATGACCGCGCGGCAGGCGACGGCCGCGACCCTCGGCCGGGCCGAGAAATTCCCCGGCACCGGCATCGCCACCATCCTGCCCAGGGTCTCTACCAACCTCTTCGCCGGCATGACCGAGGCGGTAGCGCAGCCGCCCTATTCGGGGCGCGCCGACCTGCCGGAGATCGCGGCGCAATTGCAGCTGGAGATCGACGAGCTCTTCCCGGTGGCGGAAACCCTGCAGATGCTGCGCCTGGCCGAGCTCGAAGGCGGCGATATCCGTTTGACCGATGCCGGCCGGCGCTTCGCCGAGTCCGAGATCACCGAGAAGAAGCGGATCTTCGCCCAGCACCTGCTCGCCTACCAGCCCCTGGCGTCGCATATCCGGCGGGTGCTGGACGAGCGGCCGAACCACGAGGCGCCGAAGAGCCGGTTCAGCGACGAGCTCGAGGACCACATGACCCCGGAGGCCGCCGAAGCGACGCTGCGGAGCATCATCAACTGGGGCCGCTTCGCCGAGATCTTCGCCTATGACGACGACGAGCAGCGCTTCACGCTGGAGAACCCGACTTGAGCTTAGGGGGAGAAGGCCATGAGCTACGACATGAACAACATCTTCGCCAAGATCATCCGCGGCGAGATTCCCTGCGACAAGGTCTATGAGGACGACCACGTGCTCGCCTTCAAGGACATCCGCCCGCAGGCCAAGTCCCATGCCCTGGTGATCCCGAAGGGGCCCTACGTCTCGGCCCAGGACTTCTCGGAGAAGGCCTCCGACGCGGAGATCGTCGCCTTGAACCGTGCCATCGCCAAGGTGGCGAAGAGCCTTGGACTTGCGGTCACCGGCTATCGCCTGATCGCCAATACCGGGGCCGACGGGCGGCAGGAGGTGCCGCATTATCACGTGCACATCCTCGGCGGCCAGAACATGGGCCGGATGGTCAGCCTGCCCTGAGGAAACCGCGGTTGCGGCTCGGCGCGGCGGTTTGCGATCTTGCGCGCGCCGCAGCGGCTGGAACAAGGCGGGGGAGAGGGGCGATGCACAGGCTCTACGACAGCGCGATCTCGGGCAATGCCTACAAGGTGCGGTTGCTGCTGCATCATCTCGGCGTTCCGTTCGAGAGGATCGAGATGAACGTCGATGACGGCTCGACCCGGACCCCGGAATTCCTGAAGGTCAACCCGAACGGCAAAGTCCCGGCGCTGCAATTCCCCGACGGGCGCGTGCTCTTCGAATCGAACGCGATCATGTTCTATCTGGCACAGGGCACGAAGTATTGGCCGGCCGACCGCTGGGCGCAGGGCCAGGCGATGCAGTGGATGTGCTTCGAGCAGTACAGCCACGAGCCGACCATCGCGGTGGTGCGGCACTGGGTGGCCCATCTCGGCAAGACGCCGGCCAACGAGCCGCTGCTCCCGGGGAAGATCGCCGGCGGCGAGCGTGCGCTCGGCGTGATGGAGGGACACCTGAAGGCGCATCGCTGGTTCGCCGGCGACGCCTATTCGATCGCCGACATCGCGCTCTACGCCTACACCCATGTCGCCCATGAGGGCGGCTTCGATCTCGGGCGCTATCCCGCGATCCGCGACTGGCTCGCCAGGGTCTCGGCCCAGCCGGGGCACGTCGCCATCACGGCGTGACGCGCTATTGATCGAGCCGCTTGTAGTTCACCAGGATGGTGGCGCTGCGGGCGAACAGGATGCAGTCATCGACGCCACCCAGGCGCTGGCAGTCATCGATCGCCTTCTTGCCGATGTTTTCGAACATGCACTTGGTGCCCGGGCAGTAATAGGCGGAGTAGCTGACGGCGACGTCGTCCTTGACGCCGACCACCATCAGGCCCTTGTTGACCCCGCTGATCTTGGTCACATAGTCCTCGTACCAGCCCCAGACCTCCTTCGGGACCATGACGGTCTTGCCTTTGCCCTCGGCATAATCGCCGCTCAGCGAAGACGCGCACGCAGACAGCAGCAGCGCCGACATGGCGACCGCCAACACCTTCTTGAACATGAAATCCCCACGCGAATTGCCCTAAACACGACTCTACCGCGGGCTGTTGCCCGGGTTCAAGCGGTATAGGGTCCTAACGCGTGTTCGCCCGTTGAGACGATTCACGCCCGGGTAGAGGAGAAGATCAGCTTCAATCCGAGCGCCGCCATGACGGCGCCGGCGGAGCGGTCCACCCAGGCCTTCCAGCGGAGATAGGCTGCGCGGGGGCGGGCGAGGGAGAAGACCGAGGCGACGATCGTGTACCAGCCGGTCTCGATGGTCATGATCACCGGCGGGAGGACGAAGGTGGCCCAAAGCGGCAGCGCAGCAGGCAGCAGCGCGAAGACGCTGCCGTAGAAGACCAAGGTCTTCGGGTTGCTGAGCTGGGTCGCGAGGCCGAGCAGGAAGCTCCGCCGGAGCTGCGATCGGCCGGCTTCGTCGGTCGCGGCCACCAGTGGCTGCTTGGCCCCCATCCACATCCGTGCCGCGAGATAGAGCAGGTAGGCCCCGCCCGCGAGCTTGAAGCCGAGATAGAGCATCGGCGCCGCGCTGAAGATCGCGCGCATGCCGAGCAGAGCGAGGCTGCAGAAGATGACGCCGCCCACCCCCATCCCGAAGGCGGCGGCGATGCCGTCCCGTCGCGAGCGGGCGAGGGCGGTGCGCATCACCATGACGAAGCTGGGGCCGGGGCTGGCGGCACCGACGGCGATGGCGCCCGCAATGGCGAGGACGGCGAGAAGCGGCGACATGACGACCCCCCGAAGTGCGGCTCGTGCCTAGGTCTTCGGCCTACTTATAAGGATCGGCCGCGTCGCGCAACCCGTCGCCCATGAAGTTGAAGGCGAGCACCACCAGGACCACCGGCGCCATCGGCAGCATCAGCCAGGGATAGAGCGCCACCACCTGGATGTTCTGGGCCTCGTTCAAGAGCACGCCCCAGGAGACGATCGGCGCGCGGATACCGAGGCCGAGGAAGGAGAGTGCGGTCTCGCCGAGGATCATGCCGGGAATGGCGAGCGTCGCCGAGGCGATCAGATGGCTCATGAAGCTCGGCATCAGGTGGCGGAAGATGATGCGGCCGGGGCTGGCGCCCATCAGCTCGGCGGCGACGCAGAAGTCTTCCTCGCGCAGCGACAGCAGCCGCGAGCGCACAGCGCGGGCAAGCCCGGTCCAGTCGATCAGCCCGAGGATGATGGTGATGCCGAAATAGATCAGCAGCGGCGACCAGGTAACCGGCAGGATCGCGGACAAGGCGAGCCAGAGCGGCAGATGCGGGATCGAGCGCAGGATCTCGATCGCGCGCTGCACCAGGTCGTCGATCCAGCCGCCGTAATAGCCGGCGAGCCCGCCGAGCAGGATCCCGAGCACGAAGCTGACCGTGACGCCGACCAGGCCGATCGTCAGCGAGATGCGCATGCCGTAGAGGATGCGCGAGAACATGTCCCGCCCCAGCCGGTCCGAGCCCAGCAGGAACAGCGTGCCGCCGTTCGGCTGGCAGAAGAGATGCGTCTCGCCCTGGATCAAGCCCCAGAAGGAGTAGGAATCGCCGCGGCAGAAGAAGCGGATCTTCTCCGGCTTCTCCGGATTGGGCGTGTAGATGCGCTTCAGGGTCTCCATGTCGAGCCGGTAGTCGTAGGCATAGACGAAGGGTCCGATGAACTCGCCCTTGTCGAACAGATGGACCCGCTGCGGCGGTGCGAAGATGAAGTCCACGTTCCGCGAATGCAGCCCGTAGGGCGCCAGGAACTCGACGAACAGGATCGACGCGTACATGACGGCGAGCACCCAGGCCGCAGCGACGGCGAGGCGGTGCTTCTTGAAGCGCAGCCACATCATCCGCCATTGCGAGGCGAGGAACAGCTTCTCCTGCTCCGGCGACACCTCCTCGACCGAATAGGGATCGAAGGGGTCCGGCGAGACGAAATGCTTCAGCGGCTGCGGGTCGGCATTCATCTCGATCATTTCCCGCTTCCCGCGCCGAAGCGGATGCGGGGATCGAGCATGGCGAGCGCCAGGTCGGAGATGAAGATGCCGATCACGGTCAGGAACGCCATGAACATCAGGAAGGACCCGGCGAGGTACATGTCCTGCGAGCGCAGCGATTCCAGCAGCATCGGCCCGCTGATCGGCAGCGACATGACGACCGACACGACGACCGAACCGGAGATCAGCTCCGGCAGCAGGCTGCCGATGTCGGCGATGAAGGGATTGAGCGAGATGCGCAGCGGATACTTCACCAGCAGCCGGAAGGGCGGCAGGCCCTTGGCGCGGCCGGTGACGACGTACTGCTTGCTGAGCTCGTCGAGGAGATTGGCGCGCAGCCGCCGGATCATGCCAGCGGTGCCCGGCAGGCCGATCACGATCACCGGGATCCACATGTGCTGCAGCACCGAGGCGAATTTACCCCAGCTCATCGGCTGGTCCATGTATTGCGGATCGACCAGGCCGCCGATCGAGGTGCCGAACCAGATGTTGGCGAAATAGAGCAGGATCAGCGCGATCAGGAAGCTCGGCGTCGCAAGCCCGATATAGCCGAAGAAAGTGAAGAGATAGTCGAAGAAGCTGTACTGGTGAGTCGCGGAATAGACCGCGATCGGAAACGACACCAGCCAGACGAACAGCGTGCATGCGAGCGAGATGATGACGGTGAGGGTGAGGCGGCTGCCGACCACCACCGAGACGGGCTGGTTGTATTCGAAGGAATAGCCCATGTCGCCGAAGATCAGCCCGCCGTGCTCATGACGGAGCCCGTCCCACTCGCCGAACATCCAATGCAGGTATTGGAGGTAGAACGGCTGGTCGAGCCCATAGGTGTGACGCAGGAAGTCGATCTTCTCCTGGTCCACGTTCTCGCCGCGCGACTGCTGTTCGGCGATCATGGTCTCGAGATAGTCGCCCGGCGGCGCCTGGATGATGGCGAAGACCAGGAAACTGATCACCAGCAGCGTCGGCACCATCACGAACAGGCGCTGAATCAGGTAACGAAGCATTCAGTCTCCCCAACCGCACCGGCCGCGTGCCGGCGGTCCTTCAATCCGTTTTCGCCTCGGTCTCGGGATCTCGTCCCCGCCTGCACCTCGGCCGAACCCTAATCCTTCGGCAGCGGGCTCAATGGACCCGGCTGATCGAGCCAGAAGGTATCCGGCTTGTAGACGCCGAAGCAGGCGCCCGGTTCCCAGGCCCAGATTCCATCGGTCGGCACGTTCTCCAGGTTGCGCGACACCACGACGGGCTGGGGGACGGCCGCGACGATGCCGATCGTATAGACTTGATCGGCCCACAGCGCCAGGATCTGCGTCCAGATCGCGGCCCGCGTGGCAGTGTCTCCCGCATAGCGCCACTTTCCCAGGAGATCCTCCAGCTGCCTCGCCTCCGGCAGGTCGATGTCCTGGCCGTCTTCGCCGCCGGTCTCGATGTACTGGCCCCATTTCGGCCACATGTACTGCTGCTGGGTGAACGGGGTGAACTCCTTGGGCGTCATGTCGGCCGAGGGGAAGCCGTTGTCGATGCCGGCCGAGATCGCCATCTGGGTGTCGCCGGCGAAGATGCGGTTGCGCAGGACCTCGATCTGCGAGGGCTTGGCGAAGAGATCGACGCCGATCGAGTGCCAGGTGTCCTTGATCAGCTCCAGGACGTCGCTTTCCTCGGTGGAATCCCCGCCCATCTCGACGACCAGGACCACCGGCCGCCCGTCCTTCAGGAGGCGGATGCCGTTTTCATTGCGCTTGGTCAATCCCATCTGGTCCAGGAGCCGGTTGGCGAGCACCGGGTCGAATTGCGACCAGGCGCCGCGATAGTCCTGCTTGTAGAGCGGACTGGCCGGCAGCACGGTGTTGGCGCCCTCGCTGCCGAGGCCGAAATAGATCGCCTGGTTGATCTCGTGCCGATCGATCCCGAGCGAGAGCGCGCGTCGGAACCGGGCGTCGCGCATCACCTCGCGCCAGACCTCGTCGTTGGTGTTGAGGTTGGGATAGAGCGCGATGTTGCTGCCGCGGCCGTCGCGCCAGAGCCGGACCCAATACTTGCCGCGCTTCTCGCCGACCTTGAGGAAGGTGTAGTTGTCGAACCGGATGAAGCGCGCCTGCAGGTCGGTCTCGCCGGCGCCGGCCTTGGTCGGAATCAGCTTCGAGTCCACGATATCGACCACGACCTGGTCGAGATAGGGCAACTGCCGGCCCTGCTGATCGACCCGGTAGTAATAGGGATTGCGGGTGAACACGAAGCGCTGCGCCGGCGGCTTGACCCGCATCACCCATGGATCGAGCGTCGGGAGCTTCGGGTTCTCGTTACGTCCGACGCGGCCCATCTTGTTGTGCAGCGCCGCCCAGTTCGGCTGGCCCTTGTCCTTCACCTGCTCGGCGAGCTTGTCCGGGTTCGCGTACTTGGCGTGGAACTTCTTCATGTAGTGCGCCGGCATGAAGATCCAGAGCGGCGCCGCCTCGGCCAGCGCCGGCAGGAAGTCGGCATTGGGATCGTCCCAGGAGTAGCGCACGGTGGTCTCGTCGGGAAACTCGACCTTGGGCGGCTTGCCGTTGACGATCAGCACTTTCGGCGGGCCGACCGGAGAGAGGTCCTTGTTGTTCGCGACGTCTTCCCACCAGTAGCGGAAGTCGTCGCTGGTGAAAGGCTGGCCGTCGGACCACTTCATGCCCTTGCGGAGGTGCAGGGTGAAGACCCTGTCGCCCTTGTCCTCGAAGCTTTCCAGGATGTCAGGGACCAGCTTGTAGGACTGGTCGTAGCCGACCAGGCGCGCATAGGAGTAGGAGGAGATGTAGCGGGTGTCACGGGCGCTGGAGAGCAGGGTGTGCAGTTCGCCCCCGTACTGCCCGAGCTTCTCCATCGTCGCCACCGCCGGATGCTCCGGCAGGCGCTCGGCAACCGGCGGCAGATCACCCTTCTGCTCGGCCTCGGCGAAGAACGGCGGGCTGACATAGGTGATGGCCGGCGCGGTCGCCGCGGTCTGAGCGGTGGCCGTGCCCGTCGCGGCCGAGGTCTGGTCGGCGATGGCCGGCGCCACGGCGCCAAGATGCACCGCGGCGATCAGCGCGGCTGTCAGGATGGTCGCCCTTGTGCGGGGTCGGAGGCGCTTCATGCGGCGCTCCGGATGCTGATGGCGGCACGCACCCAGTGGTCGTCGCCGATATCGACCAGGGCCGGGTGGTTGTCGGAGTCGATGGTGAAGGGCGCCGGCCAGGAGGAGGGGACGGAGGCCTTGCCGCCCATCAGCTTGGCGAAGTCCAACCGACGGGTCAGCGACGGATCCGGCACCGCGGCCAGCAATGCCTTGGTGTAGGGATGAACCGGGTTGCGGAACAGGCTGGCGGCCGGCGCCAGCTCGACGACGCGCCCCGCGCACATCACCATGATGCGGTCGGCGACGTAGTCGACCACCGCGAGATTGTGCGAGACGAAGATGTAGGTGAGCCCGAGACGCTGCTGCAGGTCCTTCAAGAGGTTGAGGATCTGCGCCTGGATCGAGACGTCGAGCGCCGAGACCGGCTCGTCGCAGATCAGGAGCTCGGGCTTCAGCGCCAGCGCGCGGGCGATGCCGATCCGCTGCCGCTGGCCGCCGGAGAAGCTGTGCGGATAGCGCCGGAGGTGCTTCACGTTCAAGCCGACCAGCGCCATCAGCTCCTTCACCATCTCGATCCGTTCCTTCGGCGATCCCACGTTGTGGATCACCAGGGGCTCGCTGATGACGTCGAGCACGGTCATGCGCGGGTTGAGCGACGCGAACGGGTCCTGGAACACGAACTGGATACGCTTGCGGAAATCGCTCAAGGGCCGGCCGGAGAGCCTGAGCACATCGACGATGCGGCCGTGATCGTTGTAGCGGATCGTGCCGGAATCGGGATCGATCGCCCGCATGATCAGCTTCGAGAGCGTGGTCTTGCCGCAGCCGGATTCGCCGACCAGCCCCAGGCATTCGCCGCGCTTCACCTCGAAGCCGACGTCATCGACCGCGTGGACCCGGGCCTCGCCGCCGCCGAACCAGGAGGACTTGCGGATCCGGTAGCTCTTCGAGAGTCCCTGGATCTCCAGCAGCGGCGGTTCGTTGGACGAAGTCCCGTGCGACGGAGCGACCGGCGGCGCGGCGGTCTTCGCCTCGGCGAACATGCCGGTCGGCTTCGACTTGATCTCGCGGATGGGCGTCAGGCGCTCACCCGGCTCCATGCCGAAGCGCGGCACTGCCTTCAGGAGTGCGCGCAGATAGGGATGGCGCGGCTCGGTGAAGATCTCCTGCGCAATTCCCGCCTCGGTGACCTGGCCGTGATACATGACCACGACCTCGTCGGCCATGTTGGCGACGACGCCGAGATCGTGGGTGATCATCAGCATCGCCATGCCGAGCTCGGCCTTCAGGTCCGACATCAGCTTCAGGATCTGGGCCTGGATCGTCACGTCGAGCGCCGTCGTCGGCTCGTCGGCGATCAGGAGCGCCGGGCGGCAGACCAGCGCCATGGCGATCATCGCCCGTTGCCGGAGGCCGCCGGAAAGCTCGAACGGGTAGGTCTTCAGCGCCCGCGCGGGATCCGGAAAGCCGGTCAGGCGCAGCATCTCGACGACCGCGGCCATGCCCTCGGCCGGGCTGACCTTGCGGTGGAGATGCAGCGCCTCGCAGATCTGGTCGCCGACGGTGTGGACCGGCGAGAGCGAGGTCATCGGCTCCTGGAAGATGATCGAGATCGAGGCGCCGCGCAGCCGCTGCATCACCGGGCCGTTGCGCGGCTGCTTTGTGATGTCGATCACGCCGCCGCCGCGGGCCTGGTCGTCGAACAGGATCTCGCCGGCGGTGATCTCGGCCACCTTGGGCAGGATGCCCATGATGGCCTGGGCGCAGACCGACTTGCCGGAGCCGGATTCGCCGACCAGCGCCACGGTCTTGCCGCGCGGTACTCGGAAGGAGACGCCGCGGACCGCCGGGATGACGATCCCGTCCAGGGTAAAATCGACCTTGAGGTCTCGGACCGTGAGAAGGTTGCCGGTGAGGGGGCTGGGCGCGGGGGCAATGCCTGCCGGAAGGTTTCCGGGTCCTGTCACGCGTCCGCCTTGACGCCGATGGCGCTCATGTTCTCGACGGTGATCTGGTCCAGCGCGACATTGGCCTCCTTGGCCGCATGGGCGGCGCGGGCGACGATCGCCGTGAAATGCGGCAGGCTGGATTCCAGCTCGATGCGGTGCCCGCCCGATTTCAACGTCAGCGTCATCCAGCCGTCCTTCCGCTTGCGCTTGGTCGAATAGTAGCGCAGTTCCATCCGGTCGAGCCCGTTCCAGGCGATGGCCTTCTGCGGCCAGGGCCCGCTTTTCAACCCGTCCTCGTCAAACCGGATCCGGCTGACATGCCGCAGTGCGGTATGGCCGATCCAGACCAGGAACAGCACCGCGAAACCGAGGATCACCCAGAAGATCGGCGTATCCGTGCCGATCGACTCCAAGATCACAACGGCGATGCCGAGCCCGAGGATGCCCCGCAAGTAGTCGAAGACCAGGCTGCTGAGTGGGTATCGAAGCTCGACCATTCTATCCGAACTAGTCCTGAATAAGCCCTCAACCGAACGCGACGACCGGGTCGAGCAGGCGCGCCGCCGGTTGTTTCAAAAGGAAATCTCGCAGTTTCTCGAGAAATCGCCAAGTGGCCGGATCATGAACAAGGTGGTGGGTGAGTAGTCCCGTCGGCTCATTGGGTTCGACCTGGCCCAGCCGGCGGTTCTCGAGATGGCCGGCCAGCAGCGCCAGGCAGGGGCTTTCCCCCAGGAATCCCCGATTTCCCCGCCAATCGATGACATCGACATGGGTGTTGACCAGCTTCAGCCCGGCGACCCATTCCGCGGGACGGGGCAGGTAGCGGGAGAGGCCGCGATAGCCGAGGGATTGCAGTCTTGCGACGGCGCTGCCGCCGATGCGGTTCCAGGGCGGCGTCAGCACCGGCAGCAGCCGGTCGCCGAAGGCCATGCGCAGCCGGTCCATGCCCGCGGTCAGGTCCGCCGTGACGGCGCCGCCGTCGCGACTGTCGGGAAACTCGCTTTTCCGCTCCTTGGCCTGCGCGTGGTTCATATGGGCAAAGCCGTGCTGCAGGACCCTGACGTCGGGCCGGCCGGCGAGGGCGGGGGCGAGGCTGGGCTGGAGACCGCTCGGGATCACCGCCAGGGCGATCGGGCCATGGCTGATCTCGAGCAGGGTCCGCAGCGCCGCGGTGTCCTCGACCGCGTCGTCGTCACGCCACCACCAGGTCGCCGCGCGTCCGGCCTTGCCCCAGGCGTCGCATTCCCGCGCGAGATCGTCCCAGTCGGTCGTCGGGGTGGTGATCGGGTCGGTCACCGGCGCGCCTCGATGGACTGAAGAATGAGCTCGGCCGTGCGCGCAGCGCCGGCGAGGTCGATGGCGAGGACCGGCGGCGGGGTCGCGGCATCGATGGCGGCGGCGAGACGCTGCGGCGTGAGCGTGCCTTGCGGCAGCAGGTGGAGCAGGCCTTTGTCCGCCAGCAGTCTCGCACGATCGGTCTGCTCGCTCTCCTCGCCCTCGGCGAAGGGCACGATCACCGCCGGCGTGCGCGTCGCCAGGATCTCCAGCACGGTGTTGTATCCGCCCTGCGAGACCGAGACGCGGCAGCGGCCGAGCAGATCGGTGAAGTCGCTGCGGAAACGTTCCAGCACCAGGCCTTGCTGGCGCGCGGCCGCTTCGGCGAGCTCCGCCGCCTCGGCTTCCGGAAGATTGCCGCCGGTGATCAGGCGCCAGGGGCGTCGGCCCTCGCGTGAGAGCGGTCGCGCGGCGATTGCCGCCTTGAGCAGCGCAAATCCTACCGCGCCGCCGCCGGCCGAGATCAGGACCTCCCCATTCGCGCGGTCGGCGGCGCCGGCAACGATGCTGCGATCGGTCACGTAGCCGGTGTAGCGGATCCGATCGGCGATTGCGGGCGTCTGCGGGAAGGTCTCATCGAAGCGGATCAGGTTGGGGTCGCCATGCACCAGCACGAGGTCGTAGCAGCGCCGCACCAGCGCGGCGATCTCCTCGGCCCGGCCGGGCTTCGCCTTGTTGACCAGGATGTCGCGCACCGACGACGCGATCACCGGCGGCTTCGCGCAGGCCTTCGCTGCCTCCAGCAGCGGCAGAAGCTCGAAGCGGAACGCACGGCGGCCGAAGGGATACATCTCGGTCACCACCGCGTCGGGCGCGGTCTCGGTAAGGAGCCGCAGCAGCACATCGCGTCGCCGTGCTTGCCACGCGTCATCGATGGGCCGTCCCGCTTCGTCGAGCACCTGGGAGAAGTGGACATCCGCCGCGCGCGCCGTCGGCAGCCGCGTCACGACGACGCCCTCGCGCGCGATCGCGTCTTCCACCTGTGGCACCGGAACGCCGCCGCTCGCCAGCACCACATGCACACCGCGGGCCCTCAGCGCGCCTGCGATCGCCGCCGCCCGCTTCAAATGCCCGATGCCCAAGAGATGCTGGACATGGATGAGGACGGTGGGAGTCATAGCGGTACATTCATCCGCTCGATGGACGGCGTACCATCGGGCGCGAGGGCGAACAGGTGCGCGCAATCCGGGCGGAGCTTCGCCGGGGCCTTGCCGAGCAGCGTCCAGCCGGTGGCGAGGGAGAGCAGCGCGCGCAGCACCGCCTTGTGGGTGACGACCAGCGTCGGCGCGCCTGCGGCCGCGATCTCCTGCAGCAGCGGGCGGATGCGAGCCTGCACGTCGCGGGGAGATTCGCCGTTGGGTGCGCGGAAGTCGAGCCCGAGGCGCTCGCGGGATTCCGCGTCGCCGCCGGGCGCGTCACGCAAGGCGACCAGAGACTGACCCTCCCAGTCGCCGAAGCTCATCTCGATGAGCCGCGGATCGATCGCGATCTCGCGTCCGGGAAACAGCAGCGCCGCCGTCTCGCGTGCCCGGCGCAGCGGGCTCGCGATCAGGCGGTAGTCCTTCCAGAGGGGATCCGGCCGCCAGAGCCGCGCCGTTGCCTCGCCGTCGGCTCCGAGCGGCACGTCGCTGCGGCCTTGCAGGCGGTGGGCGCGATTCCACTCCGTCGGCGCGTGGCGGATCGCGACCAGCGGCACTGTCGTCACCGGGCGATCTTTCGGGCGATGGCCGTCTGCAGAATGGTCGCCGCCACCGCGATGTCGTGCTGCTTCAGCGCCTTCGCCCGCGCCGCGCGGCCGATCGCGGCGAGATCGGCATCGAGGGCGAAGTCGATGTCGGCGCAGAAGCCGGTTGAGTCGCCGGGTTTCGAGAGCCAGCCCGTCTTGCCGTCGGCGATGATGGAGGGCACGCCGCCCCAGGCGCCGGCCACCGCCGGGAGGCCGCAGGCCTGGGCCTCGAGCAGCGCCATGCCGAAGGCCTCGTTGACCGCCGGCCAGACCAAGAGATCGCTGGCGACATAGGCATCGCGCAGCCGCGCCAGCGGCAGGACGCCGAGCAGGAACACGCCGCCGGCCATCGGTTTCATGGCGCGGGCCACATCGGCGCGCGCTTCGCCGTCGCCGGCGATCAACAACTGCCAGCGCCGATCGAGATGCTGCAGCGCCCCGGCGAGCTCGCGATAGGAGGCGAGCTTGTCGCCCTTGCGCATCATGCCGACCGCCAGCAGCCAGGGCTGGTCGGCGTCGATGCCATGGGCGCGGGCGAGGGTCGCGCGGGCCCTGGCGCGGTCCGGCAGGTCAGCCGTGAAGCGCGCGAGATCGAGGAACGGCGGGAGATCGATCAACCGGCGCTTGCCGACCAGCGGCGTGAGGCATTCGCGGTCGATGGGATTGAGGCAGAAGATCGCATCGGCGCGGCGGATCGCCGCTTCGGCCCCGGCATGGCTGAAGGCATAGGCGCCTTCTGCGCGCTTCGGTGCGTGGCTGGCCTCCGCGAGGAAATAGGGGATGCCGAGCGCTTCCGCGACCTTCGGTCCGATCCAGTCCACCGCCTTGTAGTAGAGGTGGTAGGAGAACCAGGCCTGCGGCCGGGCGCGCTTCGGGCGGGCGCGGTACTTGGCGATGAGGCGCCGCGCCGCGGCCTCGCCCTTGGCGGCCAAGGCGCGCTGCTCCGCTTCGTCGGGCCCCGCCAGCCGGGCGCGGATCCGGCTCGCGATCTCGACCTCGGCGCCGGCGCGCTTCAGCGCCGCGATCAGCAAGCGGGCCACCGTGCGGTCGCCGGAGGGCACTGGATGATCGGGCGGCTTCAGGGGCGCGTAGAAGGCGATTCGCATGATGGGCCGAGCTTAGCGCAAGTCGGCGCGGAAGCGGCGCTCGAGATCGGCAATGCCGCGCTCGGCGGCGAACAGGCGCCGCACCCGTTGGAAACCCGCCTCTGTGTAACGATCGCGCAGGGCGGGGTCGCGCAGCAGGGTTGCGATCGCCGCCGCCAGTGCCGGGGCATCGTCCGGCGCCACCAGCGCGCCGGTCTCGCCGTCGATCACCAGCTCCGGGATGCCGGCGAGCTTGGTCGAGACCACGGCCAGGCGCTGGCTTTGCGCCTCCATCAGCACATTGGGCAGGCCGTCGCGATCGCCGTCGGCGGCGATCCGGCAGTTCAGCACAAAGAGATCGGCAGCCCGGTACTCGGCGAGCACGGTCTCCTGCGGCTGGGCGCCGAGCCAGAGGATGCGGTCGGCGATGCCGAGGCGCTTCGCTTCCGCCTCGAGCTCGTCCTTCAGCGGCCCGCCGCCGACATGGCGCAGCCGCCAGTCGATCTCCCTCGGCAATCGGCCGAGGGCGTCGATCAATCCGGCGAAGCCTTTCTTCGGCACGAGGCGTCCGACCGAGAGCAGGGTAAAGGGGCCGCGCTCATTCGGAGGCCGGGCGGGCGGCTCCGGAAAGCGCGCAAAATCGAGGCCGTGATAGACCAAAGCCGTCTTCTCGGGCGGCGATGCCAGCTGTTCGAGGTGGCGATGGCCGGTCTCGGTACAGGTCACCAGCCAGTCCATCGCGGCGAGCTTCTCGCGCTTCTCCCAATCCGGGGTGATCCAGATGTCCTTGGCGTGGGCCGAGCAGCTCCAGGGGATGCCGGTCATCAGATGCGTGTAGTAGGCGACCGAGGCCGGCGTATGCAGGAAGTGCGCATGGAGGCGTCGCGGATAATTCGCGGGATCGCCGAGCTCCGCCGCCAGAACGCAAGCCTGGCCAAAGCGCCGGCCGCGATTGGGCGTCGGGTCGCGGCGGAAATCGGCGATCCATTGCCGGAAGGCGCGGGCATAGCCCGGCAGCCGCCGCGCCCGCCGCCAGCCTCGGAGGACCCGCAGCGGCTCCTGATAGAGATATTCCGGCAGGTAGTTGACCGGCGCAGCAATCTCGCGATGCACCGGATGGACATGGCGGTCGGTCGGATGGCGGAGCGAGACGATGCGGATCGGGATGCCGCGCTGCTCAAGCGCCCGGATCTCCTGGGCGATGAAGGTCTCGGAAAGGCGCGGATAGCCCTTCAGGATGAAGACGACGCCGGGTTGGGTCATCAAGTGATGGGAGGCGTGCGGATTCAGCGCGCGAGGCGGCTGGCAAGCCGCATGCGCGGCCGCGGCGTGCGCAGCGGCGCCTGGTCGATGGTCTGGTCCACCAGGCGGTTGATGTTGCCGAGGCCGTCCATCAGGCCCGGCACCACCACCTGGCTCGGCAGCGCCTGCTGCGGCAGCTGGCGCAATGCGGTCGCCATCTGGCGCCAATCGCGGGCGCCGTCATCCTCGAGCATGGAGACGAGGCCGTAATCCTGCGCCCGGGTCGCGCGCAGATATTGCTCCATGCGCGGCCGGGTGCGGGGAACGATCAGCGCCCGCTTGTCGAAGGACAGGATCTCGCAGAAGGTGTTGTAGCCGCCCATGGCGACGACGCCGATTGCCCGCGCCATCAGATGCTCCATCTGGGCGTCGAAGGTGATCGCCTCGACATTGTCGAGGCGGCTGGCACGCTGGAGGAACTCCGCCTGGCGGTCGGAATGCATGAAGGGCCCGAGCACCAGCAGCGCCGGATGCGGCTGATGGGCGTCGTTCTCATAGGCGCGCAGCACCCAGTCGACCACATCCTCGCCGTCGCCGCCGCCGCCGGTCGTGACCAGCAGATAGGGTTCCGCGATCTTGGTGATCGGCGCCGACGTGGCGGGGCCATGCGGCAGGCTGCGATGCAGATAGCCGGTATAGATCATCTTCCGCCGCACCGATTTCGGCAAATCGATCCCTTCCAGGGGATCGCAGATCTGCGGCAGGCCGTAGACCCAGATCTGGTCGTAGAGATCGCGCAAAGCCGGCACCACCTTCTTGCGCTCCCATTCGGGGACCAGGGCGGCGGGCTCGTCCATGATGTCGCGCAGCCCGAGCACCAGGCGGGTCCCGCGCTCCTTCAGCATGACCAGGGTGTCGTGCACCTCGCCGCGCAGGCCGAGCGGCTCCTTATCGACGATGAAGATGTCGGGGTCGAAGATCTCGGCGGTATGGCGGATGATCGAGGCGCGGAGCTCCAGCGTCTCCTCGATGTCGATCAACAGCGAGAGCGGTGTGTAATCGCCGCTCCTGAGCTTGATGACGCCGGGGATGCGGACGAAATCCACCCGGGCCCGGAAGTTGAAGCTGCCGATGATCGGCGAGCCCGTGAGGATGATGACGGAGAGGTCCTTCTCGAGATCCACCAGGGAATGCGCGATGGTGCGGCAACGGCGCAAATGGCCGAGGCCGAACGTATCGTGACTGTAAATGAGAACCCGGGCGTCCCGCTTCGGACTGTTTGCTAGCTCCACGCGTTCATCCCCCGCGTGCCGTGACGGGGCGAGTATTGCACAGCCGGTTTCGCCGGCGAAAGGCAAAGTTTCATGGCAGCCTCGCGAGGCTAAATGTTTGATAACTTTACGGTATCGATGCCCGGCGAAGCGCGCCGGCCGATCCTTCCCGGCTTGCGAGTTCAGACCCGGCACCCTATTGTCCCAAGGTCGCGACGGACCTGGGGACGGTCGGCGCGCGACCGGACGGGCGCATGGAACGCAATCTCTTCAAGTATATCTGGCGCCACAGCTGGCGCGATCAAGTTTACATTTTGGCGATCGTCCTGCTCCTGCAGGTGTTCTACTTCGTCTCCCTCGACCTGCCGAAGCGCATCGTCAATGACGGCATCCGGGGGGCCGCCTTCAAGGACGCGAAGGCGGACACGCTCCCCTTCATGCATCTGAGCTTCGGACCGTATCCGTCGCTGCACATTCCCGAGATCACCGTGTTCGGCGGCATTGCGCTGGACCAGATGCAGTACCTGTTCGCGCTCTGCTTCAGCTACCTCTTCTTCGTGGTCGTGAACGGCTGGATGAAGCAGTGGGTGAACACCGAGAAGGGCCGGCTCGGCGAGCGCATGCTGCGGCGCCTCCGGTTCGAGCTCTATGACCGGATCCTGCAATTCCCGCTCGGCCATTTCCGCAAGGTGAAGCAGGCCGAGATCGCGACCATGATCAAGGACGAGGTAGAACCCCTCGGCGGATTCATCGGCGATGCCTTCATCCAGCCGGCGATGCTGGCGGGCCAAGCGCTGACCGCGCTCTACTTCATCTTCCTGCAGAACGCGTGGCTGGGCGCGCTCACCTTCGCCGTTCTGGCAGTGCAAATGGCGGTCATTCCGAAGCTGCGGGTCAAGGTCCGGCTGCTGGCGCGCCAGCGGCAGATCACCGCCCGGGCTTTGGCCGGTCGTATCGCCGAGAGCGTCGATGGCGCCATCGAAATTCACACCAATGACACATCGAATTACGAGCGGGCGGATATTGTCGAGCGCCTCGGAACGATTTTCCTGATCCGCTTCGAGCTCTATCAGCGCAAATTCTTCGTCAAATACCTCAACAACATGCTGGCCGCGACCACGCCGTTCCTGTTCTACCTGATCGGCGGCTATCTCGCGCTCAACGGCAAGTTCGACACCGGCAGCCTCCTGGCGGCGATCAACGCCTACAAGGACCTGCCGGACCCGATCAAGCAGCTGATCGACTGGGACCAGCAGCGGCAGGACGTGCAGGTCAAATACGACCAGGTGATGGAGCAGTTCTCGCCGGACGGCATGTCCGCGCCCGAGCTGCAGTCGCTGGAGACCGAGCAGGACGTCGCGCCGGCGGCGCTGGCGCTCAGCCATCTCGCGCTGACCGACGAATCCGGCGCGCGGCTGGTAGAGGATGTGACCCTCGAGATCGCGCCGGAGAGTCATGTGGCGGTGATCGGGACCGGGGCCAGCGGCAAGGAGTTCCTGGGCCTCGCGCTCGCGCGCCTGATCAAGCCGGCGGCCGGGCAGGTTCGCTACGGCGACCGCGATCTGTTGCAGCTTCCCGAAGCGGTGACCGGGCGCCGCTTCGCCTATGTCGGCGACGAGAGCTATTTCTTCCCGCTCTCGCTCCGCGAGAACCTGATCTACGCGCTGAAGCACAGGCCGGTGCGGCCGCGGCGCTACGAGGGCGAGGACCTGAAGCACTACGAGCGCCGACTGCGCGAGACCCTGCGTGCCGGCAACCCGCCGCTCGATTCCGGCGCCGACTGGATCGACTTCGAAGGCGCCGGCATCGCCGACACGGCGGAGCTCGAGCAGCGGATCATGGCGCTCCTGACCGAGGTGGAGTTCGACGAGGACGTCTACCAGTTCGGCCTGCGCGGCCGGGTCGATCCGAGCCGCGACGACGACCTGGCCGCGGCGTTCCTGGAGGCCAGGAAGCGCTTGCGCGAGCGGCTGGCGAAACCGGACGTCGCCGCCTTGGTCGACCCCTTCGATCCCGCGCGCTACAACAAGAACATGACGGTGGCGGAGAACCTGCTGTTCGGCACCGCCGTCGGGCCGAACTTCGCGCCGGAGAACCTCGCCAACAGCGAATACCTGCGCACCACGCTGC
>Ga0335069_10004550_pt1 | contig 20486 bp, 16 predicted proteins | sample Lox_Sample_11_FD_206714 | JGI IMG/M metagenome (GOLD analysis project Ga0335069, IMG submission 206714) | Soil microbial communities from Loxahatchee National Wildlife Refuge, Florida, United States - Lox_Sample_1.1 | ecosystem: Environmental > Terrestrial > Soil > Wetlands | place: USA... | reverse complement strand
AGGGCTACGGGGAGCCGCTCCGCATCGTGCTCCGGGACTCCGGAGGGCACGAGCGCTCCTTCGTCTTCCACACGGCCAAGGCCGACGCGTTCGGCCACGACCGGAGGGCGGACCGCGCCGCCGAGGAGCTCCTCGCCTTCGACGACTTTCGCCGAATCCCGGGCCACGTCCGGGCCATCGACGTCGGCGCGATCGCAGTCGACCGGCTCGCGTCGCTGCGGAATGCCGGCGAGTTCTACCTGCTCAGCGAGTGGGCGCCCGGGGACGTCTACGCCCTGGATCTTCGGCGCATCGCCGCCGAGGGCATGGCCCGCGAGTCGGACCTGGCCCGCGTCGAGGCGCTTGCCCGCTACGCCGCACGCCTGCACGCCGAGAAGATCGCGGACCCGGACCGCTACCGGCGGGCGGTCCGCGACCTCGTTGGACACGGCGAGGGCATCTTCGGGATGGTGGATGGCTACGGCGCCGACGTGCCGGCCGCCCCGCCGGAACGCCTGCGGCGCATCGAGGAACTCGCGCTCGAATGGCGCTGGAGGCTCCGGGGCCGAGAGGACCGGCTTGCCCGCACCCACGGCGACTTCCATCCGTTCAACGTCGTCTTTTCCCCCGGGGGAGGTACGGGCTTCACTCTTCTCGACGCCAGTCGCGGATGTGCCGGAGACCCCGCCGACGACGTGACCGCCATGGCGGTGAACTACGTCTTCTTCGCCCTGCCGAGCCCCGGGGCATGGGAGCGGGGCCTCTCCTCCCTGTGGTGGCTCTTCTGGTCGACCTATCTCGAGGAGAGCGCCGACGGCGATCTCGACCGGGTTTTGGCACCGTGGCTGGCGTGGCGCTGCTTGGTCGTGGCGAGTCCGCGCTTCTACCCGCAGCTCCCCGCCCGCGCGAGGGACCGCATGCTTCGCCTCGCGGAGCGGGCGCTCGCGGCGGAGGCGTTCGACCCGGCCTGGGCCGGGGAGCTCTTCTCGTGACCGGGGCGGTCATCTGGATCGACGGCCTGCCGTCGTCGGGCAAGTCGACGCTCGCGCAGCGAGCCGTGCGCCGGCTCGCGGCCGCCGGGGCCAGGCCGCTGCTCCTCGACGGGGACGCCGTCCGCGCGGCGATCGAGCCCGCCCCCGGGTACGACGTGGCCGCCCGCGACGCCTTCTACCGGACGCTTGCGCGCCTGGCCGGCCTCGTGGCCCGCCAGGGGTTCCTGGCGGTCGTCGCCGCGACCGCGCCCCGCCGGGCGCACCGCGCGTTCGCGCGGGGGGTGGCCCCTCGCCTCGTCGAAGTCTTCGTGGACGTGCCCCTCGAGGAATGCATGCGCCGGGACGCGAAGGGGCTCTATGCCAGGGCCCGCGCCGGCGACGTCGCGACGCTCCCCGGAGCGGGGGAGCCGTACGAGGCGCCCGAGGCCCCGGACATCGTCGCGCGCGGGGGCGAGGACGAGGAGGCGCTGGAGCGGCTCGCCGCTCTCGTCGGCCCGCGCACCTGACGGCGCGTTCGTGACCGGCGGTGTGGTGCTGCTATCCTCGAGCGAAGATGACCGTCCCGGACCCCGTTGCGTTCCTTCGCGCCACGCCGCCGTTCGACCGGCTGCCGGAGGACGCGTTCGAGGATGCGGCCCGGTCGCTCGAGGTCGTGTTCTATCCCAAGGGGGCGCGCCTCGCGTCGCGCGGCGCCAGGCCATTCGAGCACCTCTACGTGATCCGGAAGGGAGCGGTGCGACTCGAGCGCGACGGCACCACTCTGCAGCTCCTCGAGGAGGGAGAGATCTTCGGCTTCACGTCTCTCATCACCGGGAAGGCCACGCTCGACGTCGTGGTCGAGGAGGAGCTCCTCGCCTACCGGATCCCGAAGGCGGTCTTCGATCGCCTGCAGTCGAACGCTCTGTTCGCCGGCCACTTCGCGATCGGGCTCGGGGACCGGCTGCGCAGCTCCCTCGATCGCGGGGAGGTCTCCACGTTCCAGGCGGACCTCTCCCTGCCGCTGTCCCGGCTCGTCCGCCCCCCGCGCTGGGTCGACGCGTCCGCCACGGTCCAGGACGCGGCCCGCATCATGCGCGACGAGGGCATCAGCTCCGTGCTCGTCCGCGCCGATCCGCCCGGCATCGTCACCGACACGGACTTCCGCAACAACGTGCTCGCGGCGGGCCTCCCCGCGAGCACCCCGGTGGTGGCCATCTACAGTGCGCCGCTGCGTCCGCTGCGGGACGATACGCCGGTGTACGCCGCCTGGCAGCACGTGCTCGAGCACGGGGGCGTGAGTCACGTGCCGGTCGCCAGGGGCACCGAGGTCGTCGGCGTGGTCACGGTCACCGACCTCCTCAAGCAGACCGCCCAGGGGCCGGTGGCCGTGATGAAGCGGGTGGAGAGGCTCTCGGACCGCGACGCCCTGCCGGGGTACGCGCGCAAGGTCGCGGGGATGTCCTCGTCGCTCCTCGCGGGCGGGCTCGACCCGTTCGTCATCGCGGGCTTCGTGGCACGGCTGAACGACACGCTCGTCGCCCGGATCCTCCGATGGGCGGAGAAGGAGCTCGGCCCGCCGCCGACGCCCTACGCCTGGATCGCGTTCGGGTCGGAGGGCCGGATGGAGCAGACGATCCTGAGCGACCAGGACAACGGCCTCGTCTACGCGGAGGACACTCCCGAGGCCAGCGCGTATTTCCAGGCTCTCGCGCGGCGGGCGGTCGACGACCTCATCGCGGCCGGCTTCCCGCCCTGCCCGGGTGAGTGCATGGCGACGAAGTGGCGCGGCTCCCTGGACTGGTGGCGAGACCAGTTCCGCGGGTGGGTGGACGATCTCCGGCCGCAGTCCCTCCTCCAGGCCGCCATCTTTTTCGACTACCGCAGGGTGTTCGGGGAGCTCGCACTCGACCCGCTCGACCGCGAGCTCTCCCGCGCCGGGCGCGACGCGAAGTTCCTCTCCGCCCTCGCCCACTCCGCGCTGGAGTTCCGGCCCCCGCCCGGCCTGCTCCTGCGCCTTCGGGGCGCGTCGTCGCGCGTCGACATCAAGGTCCACGGGGTCACGCCGGTGGTCGGGCTCGCCCGCACCTACGCGCTCGAGGCCGGATCGAGGTCGCATGCGACACTCGACCGGCTCGAGGACGCCGTGCACGCCGGGTTGATGGGGCGCGACGAGTACGCCACCCTCGCGGAGGCCTATCGCTTCGTGGTGGCCCTGCGCCTGCGGGAGCAGATCCGCATGGCTTCCACCGGGCAGCCGCTCACGAACGCCGTCTCCTTCGCCGAGCTGTCGTCCGTCGAGCGCAGCCGGTTGCGCGAGGCCTTCGGCGCCATCGCGGCCTGGCAGGAGCGGGCCGCCTACCACTTCCGCGTGTTCTGACGCCGCGACTCGCGCCCTGGTGTCGGCCGACACGGACGCGACTAGCGAGCGACCCGCACCTCGGCGAGACGCACGGAGGCCGTCGGAGCGCCCGAGGCACCGGGAGAGGCGACGACGGCGTGGAGGATGAACGCGCCCTCGAAGGTGAGCGAGAGTGCGACGATGGCGACGAGCTTCATCATGGCGGGCCTCCTCCGACAGCAGGTCCCGGCGTAGTCCTCGACGCGCCGGCTGCGAAGGTTCGCAGCAATTCCCTCGCCAAGAGTGCGGGCACTGGCCCGAGGCAGGCGGCGAGCGCTCCGCCGCGGAATCGGGGGACTTCTCGAGCGTCGGCCGCGGCGGCCGCCTCGGGCTCCCTAGCCGCCCGCCGACCCCGGGTGCCGTGGGCTCGGACCGGTGCCGCCGTCCTCGGTGGGCCCGGCGACCACCTCTCCCCCCAGCGCCGCCGCCCCGCTGGGGGGAGCGGCCCGCGCCCGGGTCCACTCGATCGGGGGCGACGGCGCCCGGCGTTGGGCGGCGGGCGCCGGCGTGGGCGCGACGACGGCGTGCAGAAGGAAGGCGCCCTCCAGGCCGAGGGCGAAGGCGATGAGGGCGAGGGGCTTCAGCATGGCGGCCTCCAGCCGAGCCCTACGCAGCAGGCGGAGGCCAATTTCAGGAACCCCGGCCGGGCTCCAATCGGGGCGTTCGCGCGCTCGCCTGCTAGTCGGCGGCCAGGTCGGCGGAAAGCGCCGCCTTCTGCTCGGGCGACAGCTCCACGGCGACCCGCAGAGCGGGGAGGTCCGAGCCGATCGCCACCGGCACCTCGCCGCCCGTGTCGAACTTCAGGTACTGGACCGACGAGAGCCGGTCCGTGCCCACCTGCCGCGGGTCGTAGGTGGCTCGCACGACCCGGCCGGACGCGGTGCGGACGTAGAGGCGGCCGGGGAGGCCGAGCCACTCGCGCAGCTTGCGGTCCCGGACGGCCGGATCGTCGATCTCGATGAGGAGCGCGGCCCCGAGCTCTCCCCTCTTGCCGAGCAGCTCGTTGTACGTCTCCAACTCGTGGCCGATGTCGTCCTCCTTCACCATCCGTTCCGCGCGGATCATCTCCTGGATCTGGTAGCGGACCGTGTCGCGGTTCTCGAAGAGGAAGGTGAGGGCGTCACCCACGTGGATCCGGCGGGGCGCCTTGACGGCCATGATCCGCGCCTGGATGTCCGGGCGGGCCTTCTCGTAGGCGGTGAGGTCGAGGATCTCCTGCCGAGCGACGGGTTTCACGAGTTGCCTCCCTCCTTGCCCGGCCCGAAGCCGTTCTCGCGGTAGGCGCGCGCGAGCACCTGCATCGGATGCAGTGGCTTCTTCCCGGCGAACTGCTGGAACTGGATGGCCGCGAGCGGGCAATCCGTGCACCAGGTCCCCGCCTCGGCCGCCTTCATCCCGTCGAACGCCTTCTGGCCGACGCGCTGCGACGGCTCAAATCCCTCGACGGTCATCGCGTAGGTGCCATCGTGCCCGCAGCACTCCATGACGGTGCCGGCGACCTCCACGCCCGGGATCTTGCGGAGCAGGTCGCGCCCCTTGAAGCCGACGGCCTGTGCGCGGAGGTGGCACGGGGCGTGGTACGCGACCCGGCCGCCGGGCGGTGCGCTCTTGAAGTCCGTGCTGAAGCGCGGCTCGTTCCGGATGGACCACAGGTACTCGCTCACGTCCATCACCGCCGGCGCGAGCTTCTCGGCGCGGGCGCGGTCCGCCCCCTCGAGAAGGTGCGGCCACTCGCGCCGCATCATCATCGAGCAGGTGGGGTTCACCACGAGCACCTTGGCGCCCTTCTCCACGAACGGCAGGAGCAGCTCGAGGTCCTCGTGCGCCTGCCGGCGCAGCGGGGCGAGCTCGCCGTGCTCCCAGGCCGGCATGCCGCAGCAGCGGAGGCCGCGCACGACCCTGACGTCCACGCCGTTCTTGCGGAGCACCTCGAGCACGTCCCTCCCGAGCGAGGTGTCATTGTTCTGCACGAAGCAGGTCTGGAACAGGACCGCCTCGCCGCCCGGCTCGGCCTTCACGAACCCGCTCTTCTCCGCCCAGGCGTCGAAGGGCTCGGTCGCGAAGTCGGGGAGGAGCTTTCGGCGGTCGATGCCGATGGCCTTCTCCATCGCCCAGCGCACCGGCCCCAACCGGTTCATGGCATTGGCGAGGCCGAACGAGAGCCGCGCCATCTTGCCGGCGGCGTCGGGGTCGCCGAGGAAGCGGTCGCGAAGCGTCCGCTTCTCGCCCGCCGCCTTCCAGGCGACGGCGTCGTAGCGGTGGACGAGCGCCGGGAAGTCCAGCTGGAAGGGGTGCTTGTCCCGCGGGGTGTACGGACACTGCACCTCGCACAGCTTGCACTGGAAACACTCGTCCATCACCGACCGGACGTCGTCCGGCGTCAGCTGGTGGACGTCCTGGTTCTTCTTGTCGAGGAGGTCGAACAGGCGGGGGAAGCTGTCGCAGTACTTGAAGCACATCCGGCAGCCGTTGCAGATCTCGAAGGCGCGGATCACCTCTCCGTCGACCGCCTTCGGATCCCAGTAGACGGCCTGGCTCGGGTCGTAGGACAGCCCGGGCGTGGGGTCGTAGCTCGCCGGCTTCGCTGTGTCGCTCATGCGTTCCCCCGGTCGGCGCGGCGGCCCGGCCCGCAACCGGGCCGGGCCGCCAGGCGTGGCGCTACTTGATGGAGTCGAGCATCTTCGAGAACTTGCCGGCGTGGGACTTCTCCGCCTTGGCGAGGGTCTCGAACCAGTCGGCGATCTCCTTGAAGCCCTCCTCGCGGGCGGTCTTGGCGTAGCCCGGGTACATGTCGGTGTACTCGTGGGTCTCGCCGGCGATGGCCGACTTCAGGTTGTTGTGCGTGTCGCCGATGGGCAGGTCCGTGGCCGGGTCGCCGACCTGCCTCAGGTAGTCGAGGTGCCCGTGCGCGTGGCCGGTCTCGCCCTCCGCCGTGTCGCGGAAGTTGCCCGCCACCTCCGGGTAGCCCTCCACGTCGGCCTGCTTCGCGAAGTACAGGTAGCGGCGGTTCGCCTGCGACTCTCCGGCGAACGCGTTCTTGAGGTTGCCGTGGGTCTTCGATCCCTTGAGCTGAGCCATTGCCTTCTCCTTGCTGGGTTGGTGGGAGGATGAACGGGCCTGCCTTGTCGGCGAGCCGCGCGGCCCGCCCCCGGCGCCCCATCCGGGTGCGCCGGCGCTCCGCGTCTGGAACTCGATTACCCCGCTGCCATACCGCTGTCTCGCGGAAAGACGGGGCGCGTCCACCTCCTCACGCGGCAGAGGATGCGCGCGGGACGGCGGCGGCGCCAAGACATCGTTTCTATCAAATCGATAGGATGAAACTATCCAACGCTAGGCCTGCACCTGGCGCCGGAGACCGGTGGCGAGGTCGTTCAGCGCCCGCGCCTCGGTCGCCACCTGCTGCGTCGACGCCATGGTCTCCTGGGTGGCCAGGTAGATCTCGTTCATGGCCTTCAGGACCTGGTCGAAGGCGTGATCCTGCTGCTGCGCCACGGTGGCGATGTCGCGCGCCGCCTCCGAGGATTCCCGGAACGCGCTGGCCAGGCGCCGGATCGCGTCTCCGGTGGAGTTCGCAACCGCCGCGCCCTGCTCCGCCCGGCGCACGCCGGCCTCCGCCGCCGCCATCGCGGCGACCATGGCCTTGTGGACCTCCCCGAGGATTCCCTTCACCTGTGACGAGGCGTTCTTCGCCTCGTCGGCCTGGCGCCGGATCTCCCCGGCGAGCTGCTGGAGGGACTTCGCCTGCGCGCCCTTGTCCACCTCGCCCATCGCCGCGTCCGCGAGGCGCTGGGAGCGGTCGGCGACGAAGCTCACCACCGAGGCGATCTCGAAGATGTCGCGCATTCGGTCGTTGAGGCTCTCGATGATCTGCGACATGCCGCGCACCTGCTCGCCAAGCTGCATCAGCTCCCCGGTGATGGCCTCGGCCGCGGAGAGCCCGTCCTCGGAGCAGCGCTCGGACTTCTGGGCGAGCCCGATGACCGTCTCGGCGGTCAGGGCCGCCTTGGTGGCGGTGTGGCCGAGCTGCCCCATGGTCGCCGTCGTCTCGCGCACGCTGGCCGCCGTCTCCGACGTCATGCTGGAGAAGGACGACACCGTCGACAACAGCGTCTGCGCCGTCGTGAAGAGCTCCTGGGCGGTGGTCGTCACCTCCGCCCGGCGCTTCGACTCCGCGGCGCCGGCGCCATCCCGCTGCCAGCCCGCGAAGCCCGCGAGGAGCCCGACGACGATCGGCACGGTGTCGATGATCCACAGCAACGGGCTTCCCTGCGCCCGGGCCACTGCGGAGGCGCTCCCGTACCGCGTCGCCGCCTCGATGAGCGTCGCCACGATGGGGAAGCCGAGCCCGAACAGCGCGCCGACCGCGGCGTAGCGTCTCGCGTACATGGACCGTCCTTCCTGGCTGGGAAAGCCGGTCCATTGTCACGCCCGGTCGGCGGAGCCGCCAGGACGCTGCCGGTGGGTGTCGCTCCTACCTCCACGGCTCCGGTCGCACCGCGCGCTTGAGCCTCGCCGCGAGCTCCTCGAGCGACTTCGCCTCGTCCGCCACCTCGCGCGTCGAGTCCGCAGCCTCCTCCGTCGCGAGGTAGATCTCGTTCATCGCCTTCCGCACCTGGTCGAACCCGCTCTCCTGCTGCTGAGCGACCTCGGCGATCTCGCGCGCCGCCCGCGCCGAGTCGGAGAGCGCGCGAGACAGCGAACGCATCGTCTCGGCCGCCGAGCGGACGACCGACGCTCCCTCCCTCGCGTGCGCGCTGCCCTCCAGGGCGACCTCGACGGCCCCGCGCATGGTGCCGTGAACCTCGCCGAGGATCGCCTGGGCCCGCGCGGACGCCTCGCGCGCCTCGTCGGCCTGCCGATCCATCTCGGCGAGAAGCGCAGGAAGCGCGCGCGCGCCCTCGGTGGACGCCTCGGCGCGCGCCTGGGCGGCCAGTGCCTGCGAGCGCTCGGCAAAACGGCTCACGGCCGAGGCGATCTCGAAAACGTCGCCCATGCGCCCGTTCAAGCTGGCGATGCGCTCCGAGAGGCGGTGCACGTCGTCGGCGAGCGCGAGCAGCGTTGCGCTCGAGGCGTCGGCGGTGGAGAGCCCCTGCCCGGCGGCCCGCTCGGACTCCCGGGCGAGCCCGATGACCGTCTCGGCGGTGACGGCCGCAGCCGTGGCGGTCCGGGAGAGCTGCGTCATCGTCGCACTCGTCTCGCGCACGGCCGCGGCGGTCTCTGCTGTGCTCGCAGTGAACGACGACGCCGAGCCGTGGAGTCCCTTGGCACGCCGAGCAAGTTCGGCGGCCGCCTGCTCCAGCGCGTCCCGCCGAGCCCGCTCGAGCCGGAGGAACTCCTCGTGCTGGCGCACGACGACGTCGTGCTGCCGGCCGATGACGTACCCGAGCGCGCCGAGGACGAGCGGCACCGTGTCCATCAGCCAGACGAGGGGGTCGGCGGAATGCGCCGCCGTGAGCAGGCGGGGCGAGGCCCCGCCTGCCCGAAGCCAGGCCGACACCAGCGTGCCGGCGGCGGGCAGGCCGAGGCCGGCCAGCGCGCCGTAGATCGCGTAGCGCGTCGCGCGCATCGCGTTCCCGTCCCTTGCGCGGCCGGCCGCCCACCCGGACCGGGTTGGCAGCCACCCGCGGCGCGCCGCCCACACGCGCCGCCGGCGTGGGCGGCAGCCGGACCTTTCAGGCCGCGCCCTTCGCGGGCTCGCCGGCCTTCCCCGACGCCTCGTGCGCCTCCCACCGTTGCTGGATCTCCGGCCCGAGGTCCTCGAACTTGGGCGTGATGTCCTTGCGCGCGACGGGCTCGAAGCACTGTAGGCACTGGTGGAGCCCGTGCGGTGCCGGGATCACCCATTGGATGTGGTGGGGACAGTTCATGGACGGGGTTTCTAGCGCAGCGGAGGCCACCTTGGAAGGGCACGGAGCGTGCACGGTATGCCGGCCGTGGAAGACCTCCGGGTTCCCAAGCGACGCGTGCCGGTCGAGGTCGTGCTGCCGGGCGGGGCGGTGCGCCAGGTATTCGTCTACCTCTCGGAGGCCGCAGCGGCACACGAGGGACCGGAGCGGGTCTCCGATCTCCTGAACGGGGCGGACCCGTTCATCCCGGCTCTCGAGTCGGACGGAGGCATCTCCTTCCTCCACCGCTCCTCCATCGCCGTGGCGCGGGTCCCGCCGGACGCCGAGCCCGATGGGGGTGGAGGGTTCACGATCCCGATGGAGCACGACGTGGAGATCACGCTCTCGGACGGAAGCCGGCTCGCCGGCCTCGTCAGCTACGTTCTCCCGCCTGAGAGCGCTCGCCTGGGCGACTTCCTGAACCGCTGCGAACCCTTCTTCCGGCTCCTGGAGCGAGACGCGGTCGCTCTTGTCGGGCGCGCTCACGTCGCGCGGGTAGCGCTCGTCTCGAGGTGACCATGGCTCGTCTTGACGCATTCATCGAGCGCCTCGTCGCCGCCCCCGGGTCCGAGCTCGTCTTCCAGACGTCGGAGGGTGCCCTCCTCTCGGCGCCGGAAGGGCCGCGGAGGCTCGTCCGGCAGCCGTTGTCCACCTCGCAGATCGTGGGCGCGTTCGCCGAGATCGTCCCGGCGGACCTCCAGGCGGGCTTTCCCCAGCTCGGGGCGACCGTCTTCCCATACCTCGCCCCCACGGGCGCGGTGGAGGTGCGCTTCGAGGCCTCCGGCGACGCGGTGCGGGCGGTGATCCGCGCCCTGGCGCAGCCCGCCTCCGCGGAGGTCTTCGATCCCTCCCCGGCCCCGTTCGGCTTCGAGGACGCCGCCCTCTCCGAACCGCCGCCGCCCGCCGCGGAGTCCGACACCCCAGCGCCCCCCGCGCCCGAGGCCGCGCCATTGCCCCCGGACGCCGCGGCGGCGATGGAGCGTCTCCTCGCGGCCATGCTCGAGCGGGGCGCGTCCGACCTCCACCTGTCGAGCGGCAACCCTCCGTCGCTGCGCGTCGACGGCGACATCACGCCGCTTGCCGGGTTCGGCGCCATCGGCCCGGATCGGCTCGCGGCGATGCTTTGGACCATCGCACCGGCGAAGAGCCGGGAGGAGTTCGAGGAGCGCAGCGACACCGACTTCGCCCACGAGACCCCGGCCGCCCGCTTTCGGGTGAACGTGTTCCGCGATCGGAAGGGGATCGGGGCCGTGCTCCGGCAGATCCCGAGCCGGATCCTCACCGCCGAGGAGATGGGGATCCCGAAGGCCGTCCTCGACCTGTGCTTCCTGCCGAAGGGGCTCGTGCTCGTCACCGGCCCGACCGGCTCGGGCAAGTCGACGACGCTGGCCGCGCTCGTGGACTTCGTGAACCGCAACCGCGACGACCACATCATCACCATCGAGGACCCGATCGAGTTCGTCCACCAGGACCGCCGGTGCCTCGTGAACCAGCGCGAGGTCGGCACCCACACCGGGTCCTTCAAGGCGGCGCTGCGCGCCGCGCTGCGGGAGGACCCGGACGTGGTGCTCGTCGGGGAGCTGCGCGACCTCGAGACGATCGCGATCGCCATCGAGACCGCCGAGACGGGCCACCTCGTCTTCGGGACGCTGCACACGAATACCGCCCCGTCGACCGTGGACCGGATCATCGACCAGTTCCCTCCCGACCGACAGGCCCAGATCCGCATGATGCTCTCGGAGTCGCTCCGCGGAGTGATCACGCAGACCCTGTGCAAGCGGATCGGGGGCGGGCGGGTGCCGGCGATGGAGATCCTCCTCTGCTCGAGCGGTGTCGCCAACCTCATCCGCGAGGGCAAGACCTTCCAGATCCCGTCGGTGATGCAGACGGCGCGCGGCCAGGGCATGCTCACCTTGAACGACTCGCTCGTAGACCTCGTGAAGCGCAAGCTCGTCGAGCCGAAGGAGGCCTGGGCGAAGGCGGTCGCCAAGGCCGAGCTGAAGCAGCAACTGGAGCGGGCGGGGTTCTCGGTTCCGTCCTGAGCGCATCGCTCGAAGGCCTTGACCGTGAGCGCCTTCCGGCGGAGTCTCGGCGGCCATGGCGTCCCGAAAGCGCCGCCTGGCCCGCGCGGCGGCCAACCCCCCGGCCGGCTCCCGCCCCTCGCCGGCTCCTCCCCCGCCGCCCCCGGCGCCCCGGCCGAGCGCGCTCCAACGCGCCGTCCCGTGGAAGGTGCTCGCGGGGCTGCTCGTCGCGACGGCCATCGCCTACGCACCGGCCCTGCACGGCGACTTCCACTGGGACGACTGGACCTCGATCCAGGACAACATGCGGCTGCGCGCCTCGAACGCGCTCGACCTCCCCACGCTCGTGGAGCTGATCGGCCCGTCCCGGCGCGTCACCGAGATCACCTACGCCCTCGACTACCGGGCCGTGGCCCTCAACACTTTCCGGTACCACGCGGTGAGCCTGGCGTTCCACCTCGTCGCATCGGCGCTCGCCTTTCTCTTCGTCCGCGGCCTCCTCCGCCGCGCAGCCCACCCCCGCCCGGCGGCGCTCGCGCTCGTCGCCGCGGGGGGGTTCGCGCTCCACCCCATCCAGAGCGAGGCCGTGGCCTATGCCGCCCAGCGCTCCGAGGTCCTCGCCTCCCTGTTCTTCCTCCTGTGCATCCTCTTCCTCTCCGACGCCGCCGCGCACTTCTGGTCGGGGCGCTCCGCCGCCGCATGGGGCGGCGGGCTCTTGTCCTGGCTGCTCGGCATGGGGGCGAAGACCATCGCCATCACCGCGCCGGCCGCCTTCGTGATGGAAGAGGCGGTGGTCGCGCCCGCACAGAACCCTCCCCCCCTCCGGAAGAGGCTCGGGCGGGCGCTCGCACTCGCCGCACCGCTCCTCGTGCTCGCGGCGTGGAGCGTGTCCGTGCACCTCGCGTCCTTCGCGAGCACGCCGACGTCGGGCGTCGGCACCTCCGGCATCTCGGCGCCCCCCCCGGCCCGGTACTTCCTCTCGCAGCTGCGCGTGAACTGGCTCTACCTGCGCCTGCTCGCCTGGCCTGACGCGCTCGGGCTCGACCGCTCGTTCCCGGTGAGCCGGGCGTTCGGCAACGAGGAGGCGATCGCAGGGGCGGGCGTGGTCGCCCTCCTGTGCCTCGCCGCCTGGCTGTGGGTCCGCGCCGAGAACGCCCGGGGGCCGGCGGCCGCGGAGCGGCTCGCTGCCTTCGGAATCTTCTGGTGGTTCCTCGTTCTCGCGCCGAGCTCGTCCGTCGTGCCGGTCTCGGACCTCGCGGTGGAGCACCGGGTGTACCTCGCGGCGCTCGGCCCGATCGTGGCGGTGGTGGTGGCGGCCGACGCCCTGCTCCACCGCCTCCTCGCCGCGCCCCGCGCAGCCGTGGCCGGCGCGGCGATCGCCGCGGTGACGCTCCTGGCCCTCGGCCTTGCCCTGCACCGTCGGGCCGAGGTCTGGAGGACCGAGGTCACGCTCTGGCGGGACGCCGCCAGGGTCTCCCCGGACAACGCCCGCGTCCTCACGAACCTGGGCCTCGCGCTCCAGCAGGTGAACGACATGGCGGGCGCGGAGGACGCCTACCGGCGCGCCTGGAAGGTCGTGCACGAGCCGATCCACCTCGTGCACCTGAGCCGCAACTTCGCCGCCCTGCTCGAGCTCACCGGGAGGCCGGCGGAGGCGCTCACCGTTCTCGACCGCGGCCTGCGGATCGCGCCGGACCACCCCGACCTCCTCGTGAACCGGGCCGTCGCGCTCACCCAGACGGGGCGGGTCGAGGAGGCGATCGTCGCCGCGAAGCGCGCGGCCCAGGTCGCGCCGGGCTCGCCCCTCATCCGCAACGCGCTCGGGCAGGTGTACGCCTTCCACGGGGACTGGGCTCTCGCGCTCGCCGAGTTCCGCGCCGCCGCCGCCCTCGACCCGGGGGCGGCCGCGTACCTCGCGAACCAGGCCATGCCGCTCGCCGGGCTCGGCAGGAAGGACGAGGCCTGTGCGGCGCTCTCCACGGCCCGCGCCCGCTTCGGGGCGGCGCACCTGCCCCGGGAAGCCGACCGCTGGTGGGCGACGATCGGCTGCGCGCGATAGCCCGCCTTTACCGGGGCCCCCCGCCGCGGTAGGTCTAGCGCCCGATGGCCGTCGAACGCTCCCTCGCCGCGCGCCCCGCGCCCGGAGCCCCGCTCGCCGAGAGCCTTCCCCCTGCCGGCGCGGCTGCGCTCTCGGACGAGGAGGTGCTGAGCCGCTTCGTGGGCTGGACGACCGCCTCCGGGCTCTCGCTCTACCCCGCGCAGGAGGAGGCGCTGCTCGCGCTCCTGGAGGGGAAGCACGTGGTGCTCGCGACGCCCACCGGGTCGGGCAAGTCGCTCGTCGCCACCTTCCTCCACTTCCAGGCGATGGCGCGCGGCGAGCGCTCCTTCTACACCTGCCCCATCAAGGCGCTCGTCAACGAGAAGTTCTTCGACCTCTGTCGCCTGTTCGGGCCCGAGAACGTGGGGATGATGACGGGGGACGCCGCGGTGAACCGGGATGCCCCCATCGTGTGCTGCACCGCGGAGATCCTCATGAACGTGTCGCTCCGCGAGGCGGAGCCCCGTGTGGACGCGGTGGTGATGGACGAGTTCCACTACTACGCGGACCGCGATCGGGGCGTCGCCTGGCAGGTGCCCCTGCTCCTGCTCGAGAAGGCCCGCTTCCTCCTCATGTCGGCCACCCTCGGGGACGTGACGGCCATCGCCGAGAGCCTCGAGTCGATCACGGGGCGCGGCGTCGCCGAGGTCCGCAGCCACGAGCGCCCGGTTCCACTCGAATTCGAGTACCGCGAGACGCCGCTCCACGAGACCATCGAGGATCTCGTCGCCGCCGGGCGGGCGCCCATCTACCTCGTGAACTTCACCCAGCGAGCGGCGGCGGAGCAGGCCCAGAACCTCATGAGCTCGAACTTCTCGAGCAAGGAGGAGAAGGAGGCCCTGCGGCAGGCGCTCCTCGGCGCCCGCTTCGAGACGCCCTTCGGCAAGGAGCTGCAGCGGTTCCTGCGCCACGGCGTCGGCCTCCACCACGCGGGACTCCTGCCGCGCTACCGCCTGCTCGTCGAGAAGCTCGCCCAGCAAGGGCTCCTCAAGGTCGTGTCCGGCACCGACACCCTGGGCATGGGCGTCAACGTCCCCATCCGGACGGTCCTCTTCACCCAGCTCTGCAAGTACGACGGGGAGAAGACGGCGATCCTGTCGGCGCGCGACTTCCGCCAGATCGCCGGCCGCGCCGGCCGCAGGGGCTTCGACGAGCGCGGCTTCGTCGTGGCGCAGGCGCCCGAGCACGTCATCGAGAACAAGCGCATCGCCGAGAAGAAGGCAGCCGGCAAGAAGGTGGAGAAGCGAAAGCCACCGCAGAAGGGATTCGTGCCCTGGGACCGGAGCACCTTCGAGAAGCTCCAGACCAAGGCGCCCGAGCCCCTCGAGTCGCGCTTCGAGGTGACCTTCGGACTGCTCCTGAACCTCCTCCAGGCGGAGACGTCCCGGGTGGGGGGCGGCTACGGACGCCTGGTGGAGCTCGTCGCGCGCTCTCACGGGAGCGAGTACGTGAAGGCCCGCCACCGCCTCCTGGCCGCCCGCCGGTTCCGCACCCTCCGCGCGGCCGGGCTCGTCGAGCTGCATCGCGTCGACGGCTACCGGGGGCGATTCGTCCGGCCGGCGCGCGGGCTGCAGAGGGACTTCTCCCTGTTCCACACGCTCTCGCTCTACCTCCTCGACAGCCTCCCGCGCATCGACCCGGTGCGCGAGACCTACGCCCTCGACGTGCTCACACAGGTCGAGTCCATCCTGGAGGATCCCGACGCGGTCCTCTTCAAGCAGCTCGACCGGGCGCGCGGCGAGGCGGTGGCGCGGATGAAGGCGGAGGGGAAGGAGTACGACGAGCGGATGGCGGAGCTCGAGCGCGTCGAGTACCCGAAGCCCAACGCGGACTTCGTGTACGCGACCTTCAACGACTTCGCCGCCCGCCACCCCTGGGTCGGCCAGGAGAACATCCGCCCCAAGTCGGTCGCGCGGGAGATGGTCGAGCGAGCCATCTCGTTCAACGACTACGTGCGCGAGTACGAGCTGCAGAGGAGCGAGGGCGTGCTGCTCCGCTACCTGTCGGAGGCGTACCGGACCCTCGCGCAGACCGTACCCGAGGGCTTCCGCGACGAGGCCCTCGAGGACGTCATCGCCTTCCTGCGGACGACCGTCCGCGGCGTGGATTCGAGCCTCGTCGACGAGTGGGACCGGATGCGGGGCGGTCCCGCGCAGGAGGAGACCGCCGCCCCGGCACCGGCGGCCCCCCCGGGCCTGGCGGCGAGCCCCCGCGCCTTCCTCGCCCGCGTCCGGGCGGAGCTACATCGGCTGCTCGGCGCGCTCGCCCGGCGGAGCTACGAGGAGGCGGCGGTGCTCGTCCACGCCCGGCCGGGCGAGGAGTGGACGGCCCGCCGAATGGAGGAAGCACTCGCGCCGTACTGGGCGGAGCACGGTCGCATCGACGTCACCCCTGCGGCCCGGCGCCCGCACAACACCTTCGTGAACGAGCTCGGCCCGCGGCGCTGGCGCGTCGTTCAGCGCGTCGTCGACGAGGAGGGCGAGGTGGACTGGATGCTCGAGTGCCTCGTGGACCTCACCGAGCCCAGGGACCCGGACCTTCCGCTCCTCGAGCTGCAGCGCATCGGGACGTGATTCGACGCGGGACACGCGCCTCAGGGCCGGAACGCCCCGGTCGGCGCCTCCCGCAGGAGCTCCACCGACTCGAGCACGGTCTCGCCGGTCCTCTGCCCTTGCGCGAAGGTCGTCTCGCGGAAGGGGACGAGCACGCCGGAGACCTTGCGGAAGTCTCCGAACTCGGTCGCGAACTCCACCGCGCCCATGGGTCCCGCCATGCGGGTCACGACCCTGCGCACCTCCCCGCTCCTCGGGTCGATCTCCGCCGTGAGCGAGAGCCCCTCTCCGAGCGGGACGGAGAGGGCGCGCAGCGTCGCGCCGCCCCGCTCCACCGTGCCCTCGTCCGCCACCGGCAGGCTGAGCAGGACGAGGGGCAGGTCGAGCCGCGCCGCCTGCAGCACCATCGCAAGGTAGGCCGGTCCTCCCGTCACCTCCTCGCCGTCGCGCCAGCCTCGGCTCCCGTCGAGGACGCGGAGCTCGCCCGGGCCGTCGGCGTAGGCGATGGAAACCCGCAGGCGGCGGCGCCGCTCGAAGATGCGCGTGAGCCTTCCGTCGCCGCGCCGTCCGGACTTGACGACGCCTTCCTGCACCATGGCCGGAAAGCGCTCGAGGGCCGGACGCCCCCCGTAGGCCTCGACGCAGCGGCGCACGAGCTCGCTCGCACCGACCGGAGTTCCGGATCCGGCCGCGACGGCCACGGCGGCGAGGAGTGCGGGCATCGTCAAGCGGCCTCCCGGCGGGAACGGTAAGTGTGCCGGGGCGCCGCCTGGGGCGCAAGCGCCGCCGCGGAGCGCGCCTCCCGGGGGTCGCGTGCGCGACGTCAACGAAGATCTGCGTTGACACCGGGCGGGTTCGGGCCAACAGTACGCCGCCATGCTCACGAGCCTTCGCCCCTCCCCGGCGAAGCGCTGGCCCCGCGGCCAGCGCTTCCTCCTGTCTCCCCGCGGCGTCGAGGTCGAGGCGGCCTACCGCGTGGCGATCCAAGAGGTGCGCGCGCTCGGGCGCGATGCCCTCGAGGTCGCCCAGAGCCGCTGGGCCACGCCGCTGGGGCTCGAGGGGCATGACGGGGTGGTGCTCTCCGAGCTGCGGCCGGGTCGGCGCTCGCTCCCCGAACTCACGCACGCGCTCGAGGTCTGCGGCACCACCCCGGGGCAGGTGCGCGACGCCGTCGACCGCTTGGTCGAGCGGGGCATGGTCGAGCCGGTGCCCTCGGTGCGCGAGGCCGCCTGAGGGGCCCCCCCGGCGAACGGCTTGGGCGGCGCCCGCCCCGGCCCTCCCCATCGCTCTGATCCGAACGCGCGGCTGCCGCCTCCCGGGAGGGAGTGATCGCGGCCCCGGGTCGGCATCGCCCCGGGATATCGGCCGTGCACAGCCCTCGGTCGGGAGGTGCTGCGCGCGCGCCGCCCGTCGAAATCCGGCGTCCCTCTGCGCGCTTGGAGGGCTGCCGCCCGCCGACGGCGTGGCCGTCGGTCCGCCCGTTCGCGGCACCCTCCTTGCTCGACCCAGGGTGCGCCCGGCACGGGCTCGTGGAGGCGTACCATGCCCTCTGGACTTCACCAAAGGTGTCTTGCTCACGCGTCGGCGCTCGCGGCGATCGCCGTCGCGGCCGCGGGCTGCGGCTCGCGCGAGGCACCGGTGGAGGCGGCGCGGCAACCCGGGGCGGGCGCGACCGCGCTGTTCTCGAACGGCAACTTCGCGACGGGCGACTTCACCTCCTGGACCACGGGCACCAATCTCAACTACGGCATCACCTATCCGCCCGCGAGCATCTCGGACCTGGCGCTGCGGGCGGGCGGCACCGCCAAGAGCTACGTGCGGACCGGCGCCACCGAGTCGCAGGTGCCGGCAGGCCTCACCTCCGCCGCCAGCGTTCGCTACCCCAAGTTCGGCAACGACGTCGCCGTCGTCAACGAGCTCGGCGACAACCGGAACGTCAACACGCTCGTCCAGACTTACGCGACGACCGCCGCCGACGTGGACCCGGCGGACGGCAAGATCCACGTCCGCTTCGCGCTCGCGCCGGTGCTCGAGAACCCCGCCCACTCGGACACCCAGCAGCCGTACTTCTACGTGCAGCTGCGCAACGTCACGCAGGGTACGGTCCTCTTCAACACCTTCAACTACTCGAACCAGCCGGGCGTGCCCTGGAAGACGGATCCCGGAACGCAGGGGACCTCGGTCACCTACACCGACTGGCGCGCCTTCGACATCGCCCCCGGCGGCGCCGCCCTCCAGATCGGCGACAGCGTCCAGGTCGAGGTGATCGCCGCCGGCTGCTCGCTCGGCGGGCACTTCGGCGAGGTGTACGTGGGCGGCTTCGGGGCCTTCTTCCCGACGCTGTCGGTCGCCGCGAGCGCGCCGCAGCAGGCCAACGCCGGCACCAACCTCACCTACTCCTTCCTCGTGAAGAACGGCTCCACGCTCGTCGTGCCCAACGTGGTCGTGGACGAGACGCTGCCCGCGAGCACCACGTTCGTGTCGCTCTCCGCACCCGGGGCGACGTGCACAACACCGGCCGTGGGGAGCGCCGGGACGGTCTCCTGCAACTTCGGCTGGATGAACCCCTCCGCGAGCACCACCTTCACCCTCACGGTGAGGATCGACCCGGCCGCGACCGGATCCATCTCCAACGGGAACTACGAGATCCACGGCGACAGCGTGTCCCCGTTCTACGGGCCGCTCGTGCAGACCGCGCTCACGACCGGCGTCACCTACGCCGACCTCGCCATCACGAAGACGGACGGCCTCGCCGCGGTCGCCTGGGGCCAGCCCATCACCTACTCCATCGTCGTCACCAACAACGGCCCGAGCGCCGTCACGGGTGCCGTGGTCACGGACGCGCTTCCCGCGCAGGTCGCCGCGGCCTCTGCGACCTGGACCTGCTCCGGCACGGCGGGCGGCACGTGCGGGGCGGCCTCGGGCACCGGGAGCCTCGCGACCAGCGCCAGCCTGCCGGTAGGAGGGAGCGTCACCTATCTCGTCGCCACCAACGTGATCGCGGGCTCGGGGAGCGGGACGGTGAACAACGTCGCCACCGTCTCGCCGCCCGCGGGGGTGACCGACCCCGACCCCACGAACAACAGCGCGGCCGACCTCGACTCCATCGGTCCGCTCTACGCGCTGGCGCTCAACAAGACCCCCCCGGCGGCCGGGGCCGGCACCGTGGTGAGCAGCCCGGCGGCGATCAACTGCGGACCCACGTGCGCGACCGCGACCGCGAACTTCGCGAGCGGCACCTCGGTCACCCTGACCGCCATCGCCGCTCCCGGCGACACCTTCCTCGGCTGGACGAGCGGACCGTGCAGCGGCAGCAGCGCGAACGCCTGCACGTTCACGCTGTCCGCAGCCACCTCGGCGACGGCGAGCTTCAAGGGGCAGGACGTCGTGGGGAGCGTGGCCGCCGGGAGCGGCTCGATCGCCTGTACCACGCCGGTCGCGACGGGGACGGCCTCGACGTGCTCGCTCGCCGCCGGCACCGGCTACGTCCTCGACGGGCTCACCGACAACGGGACCGACGTCACGGCCGCCGTGGTCGGCGGGAGCACCTACACCATCAATTCCGTGACCGCGGCCCACGCGGTCGTTGCCACGTTCAAGAAGGACCGGGGCGTCACGTGCGCGGCCGCGGCGGAGTGCCACTCGTCCCAGTGCGTGGACGGGGTCTGCTGCAACTCCTCCTGCTCGGGCCAGTGCCAGGCGTGCAACCTCCCGGGGAATGCCGGGACCTGCGCGCCGGTCCAGGGACCGCCCGTGGGGTCGCGCCCCGCGTGCACCTCCGACGGCACGCTCTGCGGAGGGACCTGCGACGGCGTGAACCCGACGTCCTGCCTGTACCCGTCGTTGCCCACCGTGTGCCGGGTGGCCTCCTGCGCCGGCGGCACGGAGACGCTCGCCGCCACCTGCGACGGCACGGGCCTCTGCCCCGCGCCGGTCACCCAGGCCTGCGGCGCCTACGCGTGCCAGGCGACGTCCTGCGCGACGGTCTGCCTCGGCGACGCGGACTGCGCCTCGGGGTACTTCTGCAGCGCCGGCAGCTGCGTCCCGCAGGGAGCGCCCGGCGCCGCCTGCACCGGGGCAAACCAGTGCGCCTCGGGCTTCTGCGCCGACGGGGTCTGCTGCAACGCGGCCTGCACCGGCCAGTGCGAGGCCTGCAACCTCGCGGGCGCGGTCGGCACCTGCAAGGCCACGACCGGCGCCCCGCAGGGTGGGCGGCCCGCCTGCACCTCCGACGGCAGCTCCTGCGGCGGCTCCTGCAACGGAGTCCTCAGGCCGGCCTGCACCTACCCGGGCTCCGGAACCCAGTGCCGCTCCGCGAGCTGCCTCGCCGGCACCGCCACCCTCGCCGCCACCTGCGCGGGCACCGGCTCCTGCCCCGCTCCCCAGACACAGGCCTGCGGCGCCTTCGCCTGCGGCGCCACGGCGTGCAACACCTCCTGCAGCTCCGACGTGCAGTGCGCCTCGGGGTACTTCTGCAGCGCCGGCAGCTGCGTCCCGCAGGGAGCGCCCGGCGCCGCCTGCACCGGGGCAAACCAGTGCGCCTCGGGCTTCTGCGCCGACGGGGTCTGCTGCAACGCGGCCT
>Ga0335069_10004549_pt1 | contig 20487 bp, 10 predicted proteins | sample Lox_Sample_11_FD_206714 | JGI IMG/M metagenome (GOLD analysis project Ga0335069, IMG submission 206714) | Soil microbial communities from Loxahatchee National Wildlife Refuge, Florida, United States - Lox_Sample_1.1 | ecosystem: Environmental > Terrestrial > Soil > Wetlands | place: USA... | reverse complement strand
GGGTCACGGAGCTGCTCGATGGCGGTGCTGCGGGCCGCCGCGACGAGCGAAAGAAACCGCAACCGGGTGAGGTTGAACACCAGCACCAGGCCGGTGATGGAGAACGCAAGCGGCGTGGGATCCACGCTGCCCGACGGGATGATGCGCGCCAGGTAGAGCACGTTGACGAGCGCCGGCAGGACGGACCCCACGATGAGGAGCACGTGCTGGGCGCGCCGAATCCCTCGGCCCGCTGCCTGCGCCAGGATCAACAGGACGGTGCCAGCTGCAACCAGCAGGTAGGAGTACGCGGAGTGGACCCAGAACCACGGGCCGAACTCCTTGGTGATCGACGTGAAACCGGACACCTCTTCCAGCCGGAACCCTCGGCGCACCAGCCCCAGAACGGGATCCGTCCATACCAGGAACGCGGTGACGGCCGGCAAGATCCAGAACGCGGGCGACAACCTGCCGGGCCTGCCCGTGCGTTCCTCGTGGTACAGTGACCAGCCCAGCGCGCACCACAGCACGGGGATGCTCGCGATGGCCAGGTACTCCAGGTTGGCGAACACCAGCTTTGCGGCCAAGCCTTCCACGAGGTCTTCCACGGCGTTACCGGCCGCCCACCAGGCCGTTGCAACCATGGTAGCCGCCATCAGCAACGCTGTCCGCGATCCGTGGCTGCGAAGTCCGACGTAGAGTGCGAGCTGGAAAGAAAGGAACGCCGTGAGTGCGAGGACGGAGACGACGAGGATCATGCGATCACCCGCGTCCCTGCCGCGCGCCTCGTGCTCGATCCCTGGCTCTTCCCATTCGAAACCCCTCCCGGCTCCCGAGTAGCGTCGCGTTGCTGCGCTGTGTCGACCCGGGAGTCAATACAGGTATCATGCCAACTCGGAAAAGAACCATGAACTTCAACGCCTTTGCTGGTAAACACTTGCATCACAAGCCCTGGGCCAGCATGCTCCGACCCCATTGGGGTGTTCCAAAATGGAGGCCCGATCATGCTCCGTTGGAACACCCTCCCGATCACCGAGCAGGGACCTGGTGCATCTATGGCCACGCCACCATGCCCTGGAGCTACCGCGCCATGACGAGAGCCGTGGGATGGCTGGACAGTATCAGGCGCCATGGCCCGGCGCAATGGGGATCTCCTTCCGGGCGGCAGATGACTCGTAGACGGCATCGATCACACGCTGCACCGCCAGGGCCTGCTCGTGGGTCACGCACAGCGGCTCTTCATCCCGGATGGCCTTCACGAAATTGACGAATCGGTTGGCCTCCGGATACCGCAGCGGTGTGGCCAGCCCGGTGATGTTCGCGGGCGCGTCGAGAGCTTGATCGTAGCGGTAGATCTCGCCGGGAAAAGCCCTCGCGCCCGCCTCGGTGCCGAACAGCTCGAGGTTGTAGATGTCGTTCTGCAACTGGTGCGCTGCCCAGCTGATTTCCACCTGGATGACCGCTCCGTTCTTCATGCGGACGAACGCGGTGGCACCGTCGTCCACGTCGAACGGCAGTCCCTCGGGGTCGGAATTTCCCCACGTCCCGCGGCCGAGGCCCCGGTTGCCGAACCTCGTCGTGACGGCCCCGCTGACGCTTTCCACTTCGAAGTTGTCCGCCGTCCACATCGCGAGGTCCAGCATGTGGACGCCGAGGTCGAGGAAGCAACCGCCGCCGGCGAGCCTTCGGTTGCCGAACCACGTACCGAGGGATGGGATTCCCGAACGGCGGCGCCAGAACGCGCGCAACTTGTAGATCTCGCCGAAGTAGCCCTTCTCGGTGAGCGCCCGAATGCGCTGGGCGCCCGGTGTGAAGCGCTGGTTCATTCCAAGCGCGAACAGCCTCCTGGCCTTCGAGGCGGCGTCGATGACTCCCCTCGCCTCCGCGTAGCTCGTCGCAAACGGCTTTTCCAGTATCACGTGCTTGCCGGCCTCCAATGCCGCCACGGCGAATGGCGCGTGCAGCGCATTGGGTACGGCGATATAGACGGCATCCAGGTCCTTTTCGCGGAACAGGCTCGCCGCGTCCGCGAACACGCGCGGGACCTTGTTGCGGGCCGCGTACGCCTCGCGGCGCTTCTGGTTGACATCCGCGATTGCGACGACCTCCGCGGCCCCGCTCATCGTGACCCCGTCGAACCCGGTCTGCGCGATTGCCCCTGCACCCACCATGCCGAACTTCAACACGATTCCTCCTTTTCAGCGCGCCCCGGACGTCGAATCGAACGCCGGGCGAGCCACCCACACTGCCTGCACGCCTGCGGACATCCGACGCTTTTGCGGCCCTTTCATCAAGGGGTCGTGGAAGCCGCGGCGCCGGTTCGGGGGCCGAGGGCTTGCCGCGGAGGGACCACGGACCCTACCATGCCACCCGGAGTCGACGCCCCGCGTCGTCGAGCCCCCGGGAGGAACGGAAACCATGCTCTCTGTCCAGGACATCGCCGACATGATCGATCATTCTCTGTTGAGGCCCGAGCTCACCGACCAGGACGTGAAGGAGGGCTGCCGCATCGCGGATGAAAACCGGTGCATCTCGGTGTGCGCGAAGCCCGCGGACGTGGGCCTTTGCGTTCGTGAGCTCGCCCGCTCGCGGGTTCTCGTCACGACCGTCGTGGGATTCCCGCACGGATCGAGCACGCCGTCCGCCAAGCTCGCCGAGGCCCGCGAGCTCCTGGACGCGGGTGCCCGTGAGCTCGACATGGTGTTGAACATCGGGAAGCTGCGAAGCGGCGAGCTTTCCTACGTGGAAGACGAGATCCGCTCGATCTGCGACGCAGCCCACCCCGCCGGGGCCCTGGTGAAGGTGATCCTGGAGAACGCCTACCTCACCGACCCGCAGAAGATCCAGGCATGCCGCCTCTGCGAGGCCGCGGGTGCAGACTTCGTGAAAACCTCGACGGGATTCGCGAAATCGGGCGCAACCATTGAAGACCTGCGGCTCATGAGGACGGCCTGCTCGGCGCGTGTCAGGGTGAAGGCTGCGGGGGGAGTACGGACCCTGGACGACGCCCTGGCGGTACGGGCAGCCGGCGCATCCCGATTCGGCGCCACCCAGACCGAGGCCATCCTGGCCGAGGCCCGTCGGCGTGCTGCCGCCGGCCAATTGACGGAGACCGCGACCGCCTGAAAGAGGCCGGCCCGCCGGTGACCTGACCGCGGCGCGATCACCCGCCCCGGCGGCCAGCCACGATCGCGGCGGCTGCCAGGAGGCACCCGGCGAGGATCACTCCTCCGATCACGATCACGGGGAGGGCGTCTGCCGAGACCAGCGGCGCCCCTCCTGGCGCCGCGCCAGGCGCGGGTGGGGGTGCCCTGCGGGCCGGCGCCGGCTTGATCCTGAAAAGGGCTGCGATCTTGTGAATCAGCGCGCCAACCGTGTCGGAAACGCCCGTGCCGAGCTTCCTCAGCTGGAGAGTCGTCCCCGCCCCGGGGCGCCTGCCGGGCGCTGCCCGCGGCTGGACGGCCTGCCGCGCCGCGGGCGCCGGCTGCTCTACATCCGCGGTGGGCTGGGCTTGCTGCGGGACGGCCTGGGCGGCCTGCGATCCAGGCTGGGAAGCGGATGCAACTTCCCCACCCTTCGACTCCTGCGATGACGGTGCCGCAGCGGATGGGGACTGGGATCTGGGCGGCGTGGTCTGGCACCCGGCTGCTGCCAGGCACAGAATCGCGAGCGCGACGAGGGGTAAAATCGTCTTCCTCATATGCCGTTTCGACGCAGCTCTTGAAAGAGGCGCGATACCCCTATTCTACCCCATTCCCGCGCGACAAACAGCTGCGAAACGCTGGCGGGCGGCACGGGGAGCTCCGGCCATGACAGAGTCATGTCAGCGCTCCCCGTCGAACTTCCGTGGATCCGGCGCGGCCTACGGCTCGTCGGGATTCACGTAGTTGGCCGCGTTGGCCTTGGTAATGAGCTCCGCGGCCAGAACGACTTCCAACGGCGGCTTCTTCTGGTAGAAGCCCTGGAACGACATGCCCCGGGCGCCCAGGACGGCCATGGTCACCGTGTCGGCGCACTGGTCGGGGGGATAGGTTACGTCCGCCGCGACGCTCGGGTCGCTCCCGTCCATGATTATCTTCAGAATCCGCTTGTCAGCGCCGCCGCCCATCCATGCCTTGATCTTGCGGCCGGCTTCCTTTGCCGCGAGCTGGGCACCGATCATCATGTCGTCATCGTTGGTGATGACGCCGTCGATCTGCTGGTACTTCTGCAGGTAGTTCTGCATGACATCGTGGGCCTTCTGCGCGTTCCAGTTGCCCGGCTGCGAGTCGAGGACCTTGATGCCATGCTTCGCAAAGACGGCCTTGTCGGCATCCACGCGGATGGTGTTGATAGGGGTCGGGATACCCTCGATGATGACCACGTTCCCCTTGTTGCCCAACTGCTTGGCCAGCGTCTCCGAGGCGAGCGTCGCGTACGCCAGGTCGTTGTTGTGCAGGTAGGTGTCGTAGACGGGCCGGGTAGTCCCGCGGTCCATGACGACGGTGTAGATGCCCGCGTTATGTGCCTTCTCGACCTGCGATGTAATGGACGCGTCGATGGGGAACACCACCAGTCCATCGATGCCCTTGGTCATCATGTCCTGGATATCGTTGGCCTGCTTGGTCACCGTGTCCGCCGTGACGAAAAAGAACGTGACATTGGGATCCATGGCTTTCCAATCCGCCATGGCCTTCTTGGCCCAGAATATCGCCCGCGCGATGTAACCGTGGTCCGCGGTGGGCATGGTATACCCGATGCGGACCGGCTTCTGCGAACTGCCCGCGCTGTTGGGCAGCATCTGCGCCCCGGCCTGCACGGTGACCATGGCGGCAAGAACCAACGCGGCCGCAAGGACCGCGAACGTCTTCTTCATTTGTCTACCTCCTCGGGAGTTGTGCCGACTCATGCGAGCCGGCCGCCGACGTTCTGAATCGGCGACCTCTTCCTCGTGATGAGGTCTCTCACCCTCCTTTCCAGGTCCGACCGAGCCTGCGCGGCCCTGCGGCCTCGTCAGGCTCTCTGCCTCTGGATGTAGACCGCCCCGATAATGACGAGCCCCTTCACCGTCCCCTGGAGATAGGCGGAAACCCCCAGGAGATTCAGCATGTTGTTGATGATCCCGAGGATGATGGCTCCAACGATCGTGCCCCACACGGTCCCCCGGCCCCCGGTGAAGGGCGTACCTCCCACGATGACCGCCGCGATCGCGTCCAGCTCGTATCCCATTCCCGTGTTGGAGGTGCTCACCGCGTTGAAGCGCGACGAGAGAAGGATGGAGGAAATGGCAACGAGCGCGCCGGTAATCGTGTAGGCGATCACCTTGACGCGATCAACGTTGATGGCGGAAAAAGTGGCCACGCGGGCGTTCGAGCCCACGGCGCAGAGGTAGCGTCCGTACCGGGTCCGGTTGAGCACGACGTCCAGGATGAACGCAAGGAGCAGCATGACCCAGACCGGCACCGGAAGCCACAACACGTTGACAAGGCCGAAGGTCCCGTAGATGGTGCTCTGCGACTGGATCTCTCCGGCATTTCCAATGAAGAGCGCAAGAGAACGGAAAATCGCCATGGTCCCGAGCGTGACGATGAACGGAGCGATCTTGCCCAACGTGATCGCCATGCCGTTGAGCCATCCCGTCACGACCCCGAGGACCAGGGCGGCGAGGATGCCGGTAATGACCGCCAGGAGCTCGCTGTGGATCGGTCCCATGGCGTAGTTCATGGCCATGACGCCGACCAGGGAATCGAAGGCTACCAGCGAACCGACGGAGAGATCGATTCCGCCGGTGATGATCACGAAGGCCATTCCCAGGGCGATCATCCCCGTGTAGGAGACCTGGCTCAGGATATTCACCATGTTGCCGGGCCGGGTGAAATAGGGGCTGAGAAGGGCCGAGACCACGAACAACACCACGAGGGCCAGGAACGAGGAGTACTTCTGGTAATCGAAGCGCTTCACGAGCTTTGCAAAGCCAGAAGACGCCATCACGCCACCCCTTCCCGGATCCCGGTCGCAAGGAACATGATCTCCTCTTCCGTGATGCGACCTCCTTCCAGGCTCCCCATGACCCTCCCCTGCTTCATGACGAGGACGCGGTGGCACATGCCGATGACCTCTTCCTGTTCCGAGCTGATGAAGAGGCACGCCAGCCCCTCCGCGGCAAGACCGCTGATCAACCGGTAGATTTCCTGCTTTGCCGACACGTCGACTCCGCGCGTCGGCTCGTCCGCGATAAGCACGGCCGGCCTCGTGTCAATGCTCTTGGCCAGGGAGACTTTCTGCTGGTTGCCCCCGCTCAGGAACTCAAGGCGCGTGTCGAGGCTGGGCGCCTTGATGTTGAACCGCCGCGCGTGGGCCTCCGCGGAGGCGCGCTCCTTCTGCCGAAGGATCAGTCGCAGGACGTAGCGGCAGTAGGACGCAAGCGACACGAGGCTGATGTTCTTGATGACCGAAAAGCCAACGAGGATTCCACTTCCCTGGCGGTCCTCCGACAGGTAGCTGATGGCGTTGGCGACGGCGTCCACCGGCCGGGAGATCTCGACGGCTTTCCCGTTTACGAGGATCCGCCCCTGCACCGCACGGCGCACCCCCAGGATCGCCTCCGCCACCTCGGTACGCCCCGCCCCCACCAGGCCGGCGAGCCCCACGATCTCCCCGCGGTGGAGCTGGAAGCTCACGTGGTCGATCACCCCCGGGATGGTCAGGTCCTGGACTTCGAGGACCACGTCCGCCGTGGGCGTGCCCTTCTGCGGGAATACCTGGTTCAACGCGCGGCCCACCATGCGCTGCGCCATGTCCGTGATCGTGACGCTGGCCACCGGTTCGGTGGCGATCACCGAGCCGTCGCGGAGGATGGTGACCCGGTCGCAGATCGTTTTGACTTCCTTGAGCTTGTGGGAAATGTAGATGATCGTGGCGCCCTGGTCCCGCAGGCGGCGCATCAGCCGGAACAGGATGTCGATTTCGAACTGCGTCAGCACCGTCGTCGGCTCGTCCATGATCAGCAGCTTGGCGTTGATGGAGACGGCCTTGCAGATCTCCACCATCTGCTTCTGGGCCGTGCTCAGCTTCTCTATCCGCTCGTCGGGCTTGATGTCGACGCGCAGCTCGGAGAGAAGCTCGCGCGTCCTGGCCATCATGGTCTTCTTGTCCAGGAGCCCGTTGCCGAGGCGAAGCTCCGAGCCGAGAAACACGTTGTCGTACACGGTGAGCTGGCTGATCAGGTTGAACTCCTGGGGGATCAGGCTGATGCCCAGGCGCTTCGCATCCAGCGGCCCGTGGATCTGGACGGGCGTTCCTTCGAAGAGGATCTCACCCGCGGTGGCGGTGTGGATCCCGCTCAGGATCTTCATGAGCGTAGACTTGCCGGCGCCATTTTCCCCGATGATCCCCAGGATCTCTCCCCGGACCACCTGGATGTCGATGTCGCGGAGCACGTAGACCGAAGAGAAGTCCTTCGAGATGCCGCGGGTCTCCAGGAGAATTTCACTCATGCGTCGCTGCTCCACCGAGGACGAACGTCGAAGCCCGACACTCCGCTATTGCCGTAACAGGCCCTGCCTGGTCCGAAAAAGAAGATACGCTGCGGTCCCGCGCCGCGGCAACGACCGATTGGCCGGTCCATGAGGACCTGCCGGTCCATGCTCCGTCGAACCCGTCCCAAAGATTCGACCGCATTTCCTTCCTCCCGCCCGCCATAGACGCTATCTTCCATTCATGAAGAACATCTATTCAATCCTGGTGAAGGATCTCGATGGACGAGAGCGGTCGTTCGCGGAGTTCGCCGGGAAGGTCCTTCTTGTCGTGAACGTCGCCAGCAAGTCGAGCTTCACACCGCAGTACCGGACCCTCCAGGCGCTCTACAAGCGATTCCAGGAGCGGGGCTTCGAGATCCTGGCGTTTCCGGCGAACAACTTTGGGCGGGAGGAGCCCGGAACCGAGGCGGAGATCAGGAGCTTCTGCAGCCTCACCTACGGAGTCACGTTCCCCGTGTTCTCCAAGATCTCGGTGAAAGGCAAGGACATGCATCCCCTCTTCGAGTTCCTTACGGACAAGAGCACCAATCCGGAGTTCCCGGGCAAGATCACTGGGAGCTTCAACAAGTTCGTGCTGGATCGCGCGGGCAAGGTCGTCGCGCGCTTCGACTCCAAGGATGATCCGCTGGGCGACAAGATCCCCCGCGTCGTGTCCAGCGTGCTCGATCACTGAACAAGGCCGCGGTCCGTTCCGCGTAACGCCGTTGCTGCGGACCCAACGCCCGGCGTCGTTTCAGAGCCTGGCGGCGGCATCCCATTTCACTGTGCAATATCGGACAGACGACCAGGGCCGTGGCCTGTACGCTTCGTGGGCGGGCGTTTTCACCTGGAGCGAGCGGAAATCCTTCGGAGGCACGATGAAGACTGACGCACTCGGCGTGCGGATTCCCACGAGGATCATGACGAACGGCGATGTGCGGCAGATGCTGGCCGGTCACAATCCCGGGCACGGCAGCCGGAACCTCCGATCCGCTGCCAGGGTGAGAATGGTCCCGGCCATCGCAGTTTCCCGGCCGCCAGAAAGGGCCTCGACACGCCAATAGGCCATCCCGAACGACGGTCACACGCCGCCTTGCTCACCGCGAGCTTCGCCGGACAGGAGGAAGCCGCGAAAGCGTTCCGCAGGCTGAACAAGCGGGGGTTTCGCCGGATCGCCCTGCTCCACAAGACGCCCGGCGGGGAGATTCGTGCGCGCGAACGGTTTGTGCTGCGAAGCCTGGTCCATGCCCTTCTTGGCGCGGCGTTCTTTGGCGCGGCGTCGTTTGCCGCCTCGCTGCTCCTGGAGTATTCACCCCTGCTGATATGCCTGGTGGGCGGATGCGCCGGGTTCCTGCTCGGCTGGATGTTGAATCGTCGCTCCCGGCAGGGCGTCGAGAAGAAACTGCTCAGGGAGCACGCGCGATGGCTGGTCTCTGACGAGACCCTCCTCATCCTCCAGGCCCCCCTGCCCAGCCTGCACGCCGCCGTTTCGCTGCTTCGGGAAGGTGGTGATATCCCGCCTGCAATCTCTGTCCTCCACCCGAGGCGCCCGCTGCCGGCGGCCGGGAAGCCCAGCGGGGTTCTCCCCAGGCTGCGGAGCGCATGCCGCCAGATCCACGAGGTCAGTATCGATCTGATACAGGCGGCCCGCCTGGAGCAGGGGACGCCCCCGACGGCGGAGTGGATTCTCGACAACGAGTTCGTCATCGAGGGCAACGCGCGCGATGTCCAGGTCAACCTGCCGCTTCATTTCGGCCGGCGGCTTCCCAGCCTGGCGGAAGGGCCCTTCGTCGGGCTGCCGCGGATATATGAGCTCGCATGCAACCTCGCCGCGGGTCTTGAATTGAGGCTGGACAAGGAGAATATCTCAGCCTACGTCGATGCCTGCCAGGAATCGATTCCCCTGGACATCGGCGAGCTCTGGGCACTTCCCCAGATGCTTCGAATCGCCTTGATCGAGGCCATCCGCGATCTGGCCCTGCGCACTTCCGCGGAGCTGCGGGAGCGGGAGATCGCCGATTTCTGGGCCAACCGGTTGATACTGGCCAACCGCAGAGGCCCCGATCAGCTCTTCGCCGTGCTGGCACAGCTTTCTGTGAACCGGCCAAGCCCCAGCCCCTACTTCGCCGGTCAGCTCGTCGGCCATCTCTACGACGAGGAATCCGCGCTCGTCCTCGTGCAGGGGTGGCTGGAGCGAACCTTCCACCGGCCGCTGCGGGAAATCGGCCTGCCGGAGCAGAACCGACAGGCACGGGACCAGATTTCGATTGGCAACGCGTTCACCAGCCTCCGGCAGCTCGCCCTCATCGACTGGCGAGACATCTTCGAGCATTCGAGCCGCGTGGAGAGGCTGCTGAAAGGAGATCCCGCCTCGATTTACCAGGGTATGGATTTTGAAACCCGGGATCGCTACCGAAGAGTCGTGGAGGAGCTCGCGCGAAGATCCGGCCGGACCGAAACCGACGTCGCGCAACGCGTCCTGGCCCTTTCTGCAGCGGCGCCGGGCGGCCCGGAAACCGACGGGCGCCAGCGTCACGTCGGAACCTGGCTGGTGGGAGAGGGAAGGCCTCTGCTCGTCCGCCAGCTGGGCTGCACCGAGACCATGGGCTACCGCGGCCTGCATTGGGTCTACCGCCACGGGGCGGCCCTGTACCTGCCGGCTTTTGCAGCCCTTACTGTTGCCGCCACCCTGGCCCTTGTCGCCGCGGGCCCGTTCGGGCATCTGCCGCAGGTCCTTGTGCCGGCAGCCCTGCTGCTGCTCCTTCCGGTCAGCCAGCTGGTGCTGGAGCTGCTCAACTACCTGGTAACGAGACTCCTGCCGCCCCGGTCCTTGCCCAAGATGGACCTGAAGGCCTTCGGAATACCGGACGAGTTTCGGACGCTGGTCGTCGTGCCCATCCTCCTGGGTGACGAAGAATCGAACCGCATCGAGGTGGAAAAACTGGAGATCCGTTACCTTGCGAACAAGGAACACAATCTCCTCTTCTCCCTCTTCACAGACTACCGCGATGCGGACCACGCGAGCAGCGATGCGGACGCGCGCCTTCTCCGGGGGATGGTGGAACGCCTGGAGGGACTGAACCAGCGACACGGGGACGCGCGCTTCTTCCTTCTCCACCGCGAGCGCGGCTGGAGCGCGTCGGAGCAGAAGTTCATTGGCTGGGAGCGAAAGCGTGGCAAGCTGGAGGAATTGAACCGACTGATCACTGGTTCAGGGCCCGCGGAGTCGGAGGACCTGGTCCGCGTTGGCAACCCCTCCGCGCTGCGGAACGTGCGGTTCGTGATCACGCTGGACAGCGACACCCAGCTTCCACCCGGCGCCGCCCGCCGGATGATCGAGACCCTTGCCCATCCGCTCAACCAGCCGCGCTTCGATCCGGCGGGCAAGGTGGTGGCGGGCACCTTCACGATCATCCAGCCGCGGGTGAGCCCTTCCCTGCCGAGTGCCAGCGCTTCCCTGTTCGGCCGCCTGTTTGCGGATGCACGGGGCATCGACCCCTACACCCGCGCGGTTTCCGACGTCCACCAGGACCTCACCGGGGAAGGCTCCTACTACGGGAAGGGGATCTACGACGTGCGGGCGTTCGACCGCGTGTTGTCCGGACGGTTCCCGGACGAGCGTCTCCTCAGCCACGACCTGATCGAGGGAGCGCACGTGAGGGTCGGCCTGGCGAGCGATATCGAGCTCTACGACGAGTTCCCCTACGGGTACGCCGGGTATGCGGCGCGGCAGCACCGATGGATTCGCGGCGACTGGCAGATCGCGAAGTGGGTTTCCGGGAGGGTCCCGCGGTACGGCGGCGGCCATGAGCGGAATCCCCTTTCCCTTTACGACCGCTGGAAGCTTCTCGACAACCTGCGCCGCAGCCTGGTGCCGGCGGCCAGTGTGGTCCTGCTGGCCGCCGGGTGGGCCATCTCGGCGCCCGCGGGCCTCGTTGCCACGGTGGTAGTGGCGGCTCAGCTGCTCTTTCGCCCGCTCGCACAGCCCTTCACCATGGCAACCACGCGCCAGGGCATGCGCGGGTTCACCCTCTCGGGAATGGCTCGCGACGCGCTTCGCGCCCTGGCGGATGCCGCCTTTCTTCCCCACCAGGCCGGACTCGCCCTGGACGCGATTGTCCGCGCCACTTATCGCCGGTTCGTTTCGCACCGGGGAATGCTGCAGTGGACGTCGGCCCAGGACCTGCCCGGTTCGGGGCCGAAGGGTCCGCGGACCCTCATGATCGGCATGGCGCTGGTGAGCCTGGCCAGTGTTGCCGCGGCATTGCTGATGCTCCGCGGGATGCCGACGGGTTTCGCGAACGCGGGCGCGTGGCTGGCCGCCTGGTTCCTCTCCCCCATCTTTGCGTGGGCGCTGAACCTGAAACCGCGCGCCCAGGCGCGGCCCCTCGCGCTGCCCCCGGCGGATGCGCGATTTCTCAGGGAGATTTCCCGCCGGACGTGGCGCTATTTCGACGATTTCGTCACGGCCGAGACGTCGTGGCTGCCCCCCGACAACTACCAGGTCTCTCCTCGGAACGAAGTGGCCATGCGTACCAGCCCCACCAACATCGGCCTGTGGATGCTGAGCGTCCTGGCAGCCCGTGATTTCGGATACCAGACCGTCGACCAGGTCATTGAGAAACTCTCGCTCACCATGCGAGCAGTCGGCACCCTGCAGCGTTTCGAGGGTCACCTCCTCAACTGGTACGACATTCGCACCCTGGCCCCGCTGGAACCCCGCTATGTTTCTTCCGTAGACAGCGGGAACCTCCTGGGATCCCTCTGGGCGCTTGAGCAGGGTCTGGAAGAGATGTTCCGGGCGCCGATCCTGGATGGCGTCGTCCTTTCCGGCCTGCGGGATACCGGGAGGATCCTGCGGCGAATCCTGGGCCGAGGCAGATCATCCAGCAACGCCTCGCGCGTCCTCTCGGCCCTGCTGGGCCAGTGGGAAAATCCCCCGGCTCGATTCGTGGAATCCCTCGGACTTCTCCGGTTGGGGGCCGAGGACCTGGCGGCGCTTGCAGGCCCAGAGGATGACCGAACGTATTGGGCCGGCCAGCTGGAAAAACAGGCGTCGGTCGCCCGCCACCTCGCGGACCGTTACCTGGGATGGATGGAAGCGCTCGCCGGCAAATCGGAGGAGCAGATCGACTCCCTTGGTCCCGAAGCCGCCGAGGCCGTTCGCCGTGACCTGTCGCGCGCGCCTTCACTGGTGGACCTGGCCAACGGGCAAGTCGGCTGCATCCCAATCCTCGAGAAACTGCGGGACTCCGCGAAGGCGCCTGGGGACCCGCTCGGCCCCTGGCTCGATGAAGTATTGCAGGCATTTTCCACGGCACGCTGGCTTGCCGGCGAAATGCTGGATGTCGGGCGGCGGCTCGCGGCGGATTGCCGGACCTTGTCCGAACAGATCGCGATGCGCTTTCTCTATGATCCCGAGCGTCGCTTGTTCGCGGTCGGATATAACGTTTCCGAGGGACGCCGCGACACGGCATTCTACGACCTGCTGGCCAGTGAAGCCCGGCTGGGCAGCTTCGCCGCGATCGCCCGCGGGGATGTCCCCGTGGAGCACTGGTTTGCCTTGAGCCGTCCCTACACCTCGGTGGGCAGGCGCCGGGTCCTCCTCAGCTGGACGGGGACGATGTTCGAATACCTCATGCCGTTGATCCTCCAGCAGTCTCTTCCCAACACGCTGCTCGAGGAAGCGGCACGAGGAGCCGTCTCGGTCCAGGTAGCGTATGCCCGCCGTCACCACGTGCCATGGGGAATCTCGGAATCCACCTTCGCGGACCTGGACATCAACCGGATCTACCAGTACCGGGCATTCGGCGTTCCGAAGCTGGGACTGAAGCGGCAGACGGATGAGAAACTCGTCGTCGCCCCGTACGCGACGCTTCTCGCCGTTGGCTTCTGCCCGCTCGAGACCTTGCGCAACCTCAGGCGCCTGGCCGCCCTTGGGCTGCTGGCGGGGCACGGGTACTACGACGCCATCGACTTCAGTCGTCAACCGGGCCGGGCCGGCGGGAAGGGTGTGATCGTCCAGGCCTACATGGCACATCACCAGGGGATGGGATTCCTGGCCCTGGCCAACTTTCTCCTGGATGGGGTGATTCGACGCCGCTTCCATACCGACGGCCGCGTACGCTCGGTGGAGCCCCTGCTCCACGAGCGGATCCCTCTCCTGCCCTCGCTCCACCACGTCTCCACGCGGGAAGGCGCACCGGGGCCCGAAAGCGTCGGCGAGCCGTCTCCGTCCACCAGCACGTTCGATACCGCGCACACCCGCACGCCCAAGACCCAGCTCCTCAGCAACGGCAGCTACAACGTGATGCTCACGAATGCCGGCGGGGGATACAGCCAGTGGGGAACGCAGGAGATCACCCGCTGGAGATCGGATCAAACCCGGGACCCGTGGGGAACCTGGCTCTACCTGTACGAACGAGAGTCCGGAGAAACATGGTCCGCGCCGTTCCAACCCTGCGGCGGCGCCGTCGAGTCGTATTCGGTCTCTTTCGCCCTGGATCGTGCCGTGTTCAAGCGCGTCCACCGCGGGATCCAGGTGCAGACCGAGGTGGTCGTCTCCCCGGAGGACGACGTGGAGATCCGCCGGGTCACGCTGACCAACCGGTCGCTCCGCAGCAGGCGGCTGGAGTGCAGCAGCTACGTCGAGCTGTCCATGGCGCCTCACGCGGCCGACCGCCAGCATCCCGCCTTCAACAAGCTGTTCATCCAGACCGAGGCGCTGCGACAGGAGCACGCGCTCCTGGCATTCCGGCGCCCTGGGGGGCGCGATGCGCCCCCGATGTACGTGGCGCACCGCGTGACCCTGGATGAGGCAAGCCAGGAGCCGTTGAGGTTCGAGACCGACCGCCGCGAGTTCATCGGAAGGGGTCGGACGCCCGCGAATCCCGCGGGCAGCTTCCAGGAGCCGCATGCAACGGAAGGGTGCGTGCTGGACCCCATTCTCAGCATTAGAACCAGCGTGAACCTTCCTCCCGGCCGCCACGTGGTGCTCACCCTGGTGGTCGCCGCCGCGGCAAGCCGCGAACGCGCGGTGCAGCTCATGGGCAAGTACGCGGATCCTCACGCCATCCTTCGCGCGATGGATTTTGCGTGGGCCGCGGCTCAGCTTGAAATGCGCGTGCTGCGGATCCAGCCCGACGATGCACGGCGGTTCCAGCAGCTTGCGAGTCACCTCCTCTATCCAAACCGCCTGCTGCGATCCGCGGCGGAGAGGATCGAGGACAACGTGAAAGGCCAGGCGGGGCTCTGGCAGTACGGCATCTCCGGCGACCTGCCCATTGCACTGGTCACCGTCAACGAGATCCGCGACGCCGGCCTGGTCGGCCAGGCGCTCCAGGCGCACGCCTACTGGCGCCTGCACGGCCTGGTCGCAGACCTCGTGGTCATCGCCGAGGAGGCCAGCACGTACGAGCGGCCCATGCACGAGCGGCTGGGGGCGCTGATCCAGGCGCATTCTACGCATGCCGGCAGAGACAAGCCAGGCGGCGTCTTTCTTCGCAGCGCGGACCAGATCCCGGACTCGGACCTGACCCTTCTGCACGCGGCTGCCAGTATTGTGCTGGTGGGAGCGCGTGGAGCCCTGGCGCAGCAGGCAGGAATACCGGGGGAGATGTCACCGCCCTGGTCGAGGCCGGCATGGAAGCGGGCCGCCGAGGACCCGTCACGCCCCCTTCCGTTCCTGGAGCTGCCCTATTTCAACGGCGTAGGCGGCTTCACGCCGGACGGGCGGGAGTACGCGATCTATCTCGGTGCCGGTGCGCACACTCCCGCCCCCTGGGTGAACGTCATTGCAAACCCGACCTTCGGGACGATCGTGAGTGAACGCGGCGCCGGGTTCACGTGGAGCGAGAACAGCCAGCGCAACCGCCTTAGCGCGTGGTCGAATGATCCGGTCACGGATCCCGCATCCGAGGCGTGGTTCATCCGGGACGAGGAGACGGGAACGTGCTGGTCTCCGACCGCATCGCCGATCCACGAGGAAGCGGCCTACCGCGCCCGCCACGGGGCCGGCTACTCGGTGTTCGAGCATGCCAGCAACGGCATCAGCCAGGAGTTGACCGTGTTCGTGCCCATGGACGGGAACGGGGGACGGCCGGTCAAGCTGCAGAGGCTTCGCCTGGTCAACGACTCCCCGCGGCGCCGCACGCTTTCGCTGACCTGGTACGTCGAGTGGGTGCTCGGCGAGCATCGCGAGACCACGCAGATGCACGTGGTGACCGGTTGGGACGGGGAATGCCAGGCGCTGACGGCTCGAAACCGTTTCCACCCGGAGTACGGAAGCCGCATCGCGTTCGCGGCGTTCACCGCCGCAGTGGAATCCTGGTGCGGCGACCGTGCCGCGTTCCTGGGCCGCAACGGTTCCCTGGAGTCTCCCGCGGCAATGGAGCACACCTCTCTGTCCGGGCGCGTCGGCGCGGGGTTCGATCCGTGCGGGGCCCTGCGGACAATCCTCGAGCTTGCACCCGGGGAACAGGCCGACGTGACCTGCATGCTCGGAGAGGCCGACTCCCTCGAGGCGGCACGGGCACTGGTGGTCTCCCTGCGAAGGACCGGGGCAATCGACGCCGTTCTGGCAGGGACGCGGACGTGGTGGGACGATCTCCTGGGCACGGTCGAGGCGCGGACGCCGGAGCTTTCGGTGGACTTCCTCATCAACCGGTGGATGCTGTACCAGACGCTCAGCTGCCGGATCTGGGGACGGTCCGCCGTCTACCAGTCCGGCGGTGCGTTCGGCTTCCGAGACCAGCTGCAGGACGTCATGGCCCTCGTGTACGCTGCCCCCTCCCTGGCGCGGGATCACATCATCCTGGCGGCGGGCCGGCAGTTCCGGGAAGGAGACGTGCAGCATTGGTGGCATCCCCCCGGTGGAGCGGGAATACGCTCGCGCATCACGGATGACCTGCTGTGGCTGCCATATGTCACCGCGCACTACCTGCGGATCACGGGAGACTCGGAGATTTTGAATGTGGAGGTGCCGTTCCTGGAAGGGCCGGTTCTCAGGAACGACCAGCACGAGGCTTTTTTCACACCGGCGCCCGCAGCCGAGAGCGCGTCCCTCTACGAGCACTGCCGGCGCGCCGTGGCCCGCGCCCTGACCGTCGGGCCCCACGGACTGCCCCTGATCGGGACCGGGGACTGGAATGACGGGATGAACCTCGTGGGGGCAGCGGGCAAGGGTGAGAGCTCCTGGCTCGGCTGGTTCCTGGTCGATGTGCTCAAGGGGATGTCGGAAATCTCGGAGGCGCTGGGCAGGACGGGCCCGTCCCGCGAATATCTCGACCAGCGGGAGGCGTTGATCGCCCGGATCGAGAAAGCGGCCTGGGACGGCGACTGGTACATCCGCGGAACGTTCGACGATGGCTCTCTCCTTGGCTCGTCGGCAAGCTCAGAGGCGCGGATCGATTCCATCCCGCAGTCCTGGGCATCCCTGAGCGGCGGCGCCGACGGGAAGCGCGCCCAAACGGCGCTGGATTCCGCGTGGTCCCAGCTCGTGCTGGAAAACGAGGGCCTGGTGTTGCTCTTCACGCCCCCGTTCGACAAGGCGCAGCCTTCTCCGGGCTATATCCAGGCCTACCCCCCGGGAGTCCGGGAAAACGGAGGCCAGTACACGCATGCTGCCGTGTGGTTTGCCATGGCGCTTGCGCGCCGGGGGGACGGCACCCGGGCCGAGAAGCTACTGAGGATGCTCAACCCCATCGAGCGGGCCCGTGACCGGGAGTCAGTCGAGCGATACTCGGTGGAGCCGTACGTGATCGCGGCGGATGTCTATCGCTTGCCCGGACGAGTCGGCCGCGGCGGCTGGTCGTGGTACACGGGCTCCGCCGCGTGGATGTACCGCGCCTGGGTGGAGGACGTGCTTGGCCTGAACGTGCGGGGAAATCGATTGTGGATGGAGCCCGTCATCCCCCACTGGTGGAAGGGCTTTCGCCTCCAGTATCGTTACGGGAAAGCAGTGTACTCGATCCAGGTAGAGAATCCCGAAGGCTGCGAACGCGGCGTGCTGTGGCTCGAAATGGATGGCAGGCGCATCGAGGATCGCGTCATTCCCCTGACCCGGGACCTGGTCAAGCACGATATCCTGGTGCGAATGGGCACGCCAGGCTGAGATGCGTGGGTGGAGGCCTTAGCCTTCCATGGGCCTTCAGGAAACTACGCGTCCAGTGCCTTGCCCAGCAGATCCAGGGCGTCGGTAAGTGCGGAAGCCCGGCCCGACGAAAAGGCGCTCGCCTTTGCGTCGGTCGTCTTTGCCGCGGCCCGGGCTGAGGCCAGCATTATTACGAGCTCCTCCCGGACTTGATCGAGAGACATGGGCGACGCGATGGTCAGTCGCACTTCCCACCGGCCGTGGAACAAACGCGCCCATTCAACGGGACTCAGACCCAACCTGGGAGTTTTGCGGAACGGTGATTCAGAACGCGGCCTTGTAGAGCTTGAGGCTGGCGCCGACGGGGTTGTCAGTGACCAGGACGAGAGGCTGGCTCGAAAGCCTCAAGACCTGTCCTGAGAAGGGGTTCGTGCCCGGGCCGTCGATTGCCAGGAGCGCCCCCGAAACCTGCTTGGAAAACTCCACGCGCGCGGGCAGATCCGCCCATGCCACGACCGCCATCCTGCCGTCGGACCGGATGAACGGGTAGACCTTGATCCAGTCCCTGGCAGAAAAGTTCTGGATCAGGTCCGGGACATAGGTGCTTCCCTGGATGGACTTCGCCACAGCCTGGTACGCATACGCACCATTCCGGGGCGTGTAGTCGGGGTAGGCGACTCCGAAGTACGCCTCTGCCAGGCTCACAAGGGTCTCCCCCGTGGGCGCCTGGTTTGCCAGATACTTGTTCGTGAGGGTATACCAGACCAGTTTTTCAACTCCCGTGACGGACAGCATCGTCACGGCTTTGACGAGTTGCGCAGGATATTGCGCGTCCGGGATGGTCCACGGGTAGATTCCTTGCGTTGTGAACCCCACCTCCGTGATCCAGAACTTCCCTTGAAATCCGAGTGAGCGCACGTAGGACATGAAATCGGAGCTCATCTGGGCGGAGGTCTCTGCGGTTGCCGCGTATGGATGGAAAGAAATCGCGTCCACGTCCCGGAATGCCCCTTCCGCCATCATGGCGCGAGCCCAGTCGTTGGGGTTCCTCCAGAAGGCGCCGGCCAGTACGGTGGCGGTGGGGTCGTGCTCCCTGATGACCGCCGCGGTCTGCCGGGTGAGCGCCGCAAACTCGTCCACCGTTCCCGTCCAGAACTGGCCGTTGGGCTCGTTCCAGATCTCGTACGAGGTGACCTGCCCGGCGTAGTGGTCCACCACGGCCGCCACGTAGTTCAGCCAATCCTGCACGTGATCCGGCGGGATGTACTTCTGTTCCTGGCCGTTTGAATGAATCCACGGGACGTCGTAATCCAGGATCCCCATGATAGCGATGCCGTTGCCCAGCGCGGTGCTGATCACGCCGTCAAAAGCCGAGAAGTCGAATGTCCCCGGCTGCGCCTGGACGAGGTCCCAGCTGAGGTCGATCCGGCTCATCGTGGCTCCGAGCATGCCCAGCAGGGAGTACTCCGCCGCGGAACGGGAGTAGCCGGCATGCGTGATCGCCATCAGGTCGGGCGGGATATCCACGCGGCCAGGCGTGGCCACGTCGAACAAGTTGCACCGGGCAAGGGAAACCAAGGCGATGAGCACAAGTGCCGGCGCTGCCCGGTGCAGGACGTGCACCTAGTAGATCCGGTAGGTCGCGCCCAGGAGCGGGACCGGAAAGACCGAGGTGAAAAAGCCGAAGGCGCCCTGGATTCCCGTCGGGTCCATGGTAAATGGAAGCGCAAGGCCGACGTCCAGGCTGAGGCGGCTGCCTTCGAACCTCACCGCCGCGGCGGCGACCACCGTCATTGAGTCCGTGATGGTTCCAAGAAACGGATCATAAGGAAGGATCAGCCAGTTCTCCGTGACCAGCGCCACGGATGGGAACAGCGGCAGCCTTCCGCCGAGGACCACCGCGAAGGCCGCAAGATCAACGCCCAGCGGCAGGCTGGTGTCCAAGGTCAGCACGCCGCCCAGGCCAACCGTGACGTTGGCCTTCACGGAGCCGAACGAAGCGCTGGCGTAGGGAATGATCAAGTCGGTGAGGGAGCCAAACCAGTTGACGCCGACGAAGGATCCTGCGGACACGCCCACGAAGCCCTGGGCAAGGTCGGCAGCCAGGCGGACATTCAGGGCGGTTCCCGTGAACGTTGCTCCACCCCAAAGGGACAGGTACCGGGTCAGCCCGTAGCTTGCCGTCACCCCGACCAGCTCGGTGTCCGAAACCAGCAGGGAGCCAGGCCGCATGGGGAAGGCGGTAGGAACGGTCAGCAGGGTCGTGGAAGCCGCATCCTGGATTTGGAGAGTCTGGAGCTGGACCGGGTCGGCTTCATGAATGCTTTTCAGCCGGTCCCTGGCGATCATCAGGATGACGCCGCTGGGGCTCACGAGCTGGACGCGGTCCGAATCCAGGGCCACCAGCTCACCGACGAACTCGCTCAAGTCCTGGGTCTGGGCGACCACGATCTTGTGAAGCAGAGATTGTAACGAAGGTTGTGCGGGGGCAGCCTGGCCAAACGACAGTGCGGGAGCGGCAAGAACGAACAGGACAACGGCGCCCAGGGCGCCGACGATTCTTTTTCTCACGACCGAGGTGAAAGTATTTCAATCCGATCTGATAGGCAAATGTCCTACGGGTTATGCCTACTGCATGGCCCCAGCGAGAACCTCGAGTGTTGCGGAAGCAAAACGGTCCATGCTGAAGTGAGCGGCTCGCGTGCGCCCCTCGGAAACGAGCCCACGGCGCAAATCCTGCTGTGACCTCAGTGAATGGATGGCTTGGGCAAATGCTTCGGCTGAGGCGGGATTGGAGTAAATTGCGGCCTCGGCGCAGGTCTCGCGCAGGGATGGAATATCAGAACAAATGGCTGGTGTCCCGCACGCCATGGCTTCAAGCGGCGGATAGCCGAAACCTTCGTAGAGGGAGGGGAAGACCAG
>Ga0335069_10004548_pt1 | contig 20489 bp, 25 predicted proteins | sample Lox_Sample_11_FD_206714 | JGI IMG/M metagenome (GOLD analysis project Ga0335069, IMG submission 206714) | Soil microbial communities from Loxahatchee National Wildlife Refuge, Florida, United States - Lox_Sample_1.1 | ecosystem: Environmental > Terrestrial > Soil > Wetlands | place: USA... | reverse complement strand
TACATGGCGTCTGAGAGCATCGTAGTGCAAGCGACGCAAAGATTTTTCAGAATTCAATTCCCGCGAGCCGCCGCGATCGCCAAGAGCATATTGTGTCCGATCCACTTTCGCGCCGCAGGCAGAACACGCGCCAGTTCCGTATCACCTTTGTATTCACTGCATCGAATTTCGCTGAAACCCGACGCCTCAATCGCCGCAATGTACTCTGCGACGCCGTAACGGATCGCGCCGAGCTTGTACTGAGTATCGCCAATTTCGAAATTGGCTTCCTTTCCTTCCGCAGCGAGATCGGGATGGTAAACCGTGAATACGAGGCGACCGTTGGTCTTCAATGCGCCTCGAAATTCGTCGAAACAGGCGCGCAGGCTTCGGATATGCTCTCCGACCAGTGCGCAAAGGACGGCGTCGAAGGATTCACGCCGAAACGGAAGCCTCGCGAGATCGGCCTGCACGAGCGTCGCACGGGGAATCAGACGCCGCGCCGTTTGCAGCATACCTGCGGAAAAATCGACGCCGGTCGCGATCGCTCCGGATTCTAGCAGACCTCTGAGATTGCGTCCCGTACCGCATCCCGCATCAAGAATTCGCTCGCCCCGCGAGGGCCGGAGAAGTTGCAGCGCGAAGCGCGAGTCCATCACCACGACAGGATTTGGCGTCTTGTCGTAGGTAGGAGCCCACAGATCGTATCCGCGGCGCACGTCGATTCGTCGAGTGCGCTTTGTCTTCATCGATTTATTAAATCAGATGCGGCCCGCCAGCCGCGCGCGCTCCAACACGCCTTCGAAAATTCGAACCGCCACCGCGTCGACCAGCATCCCGCCCGCGCCCGCGGCACCCGCGCCGGCCTTCGTCGCGGCCTCGTACGCCTCCGACATTTTGCGTGCGTTTTCGATTTCCTGCGGCGTCGGCGCAAAAACATCATTGGCGATTTCGATCTGGCTCGGATGAATCGCCCATTTGCCGACCGCACCAAGCGTCGCGGCCCAGGTCGCCTCGCGGCGGTAGCCTTCGGGATCTTTGAAGTTCCCAAACGGTCCGTCGATCGCGTCGATGGCGTTGGCCCTGCACGCGCTGATCATCCGCACGCGCGCGTGATGCCATATATCGCCGGGATAACGATGCGAGGGGTCGGTCGCGACGCCCAGGCGCATCCCCTGGCTGGCCGAGAGATCGCCGAAACCGAGAATGAGAGCTTCGAGGCGCGGGCTCGCCGCCGCGATTTCTTCGACGCGCGAGAGCGCGGCGCTCTCTTCGATCAGCGCTTCGAGTCCGATCTTGTTTTTCAGCCCCAGCTTGGTTTCGAGCTGGGTCAGCAGGGTATCGAAGAACCAGATATCACGCGCAGCCTTGGGCTTGGGCACGATTATGATGTCGAGTTGCGCGCCGGCGCCCTCGACAACTTCAATTACGTCATCGTGCGCCCAGTGAGTGTCCGCGCCGTTGACGCGCACCGCGCGAATTTTCTTTCCCCAATCAAGCTCGCGCAGCGCCTGAATGGCGTTCTTGCGAGCGGATTCCTTCTGCGAGGGCGCGACCGCGTCTTCGAGATCGAGGAACACCATATCGGCCGCGGTCGCCATCGCCTTTTCGATCATCTTGGGGCTGGACGCGGGCGTGGAAAGTTCGGAACGTCTGAGTCGGGCGGTCATGATTTCTCCTTTGACGGAACTTTGATGCCTGCCGAGGACAGGACTTCTTCTGTATGTTCGCCCAGAAGCGGAGGGCGCCGATAAACGCCCGAAGGGGTTTCGGTAAATTTTATAGGACATCCCGCGAGCGTCAGCGGCGGATTTTCGCCCGGCATATCTACGGCGGGAAGCATCCCGCGGATCTTTGTATGCTGGTCATCGAAGATGTCACGCGCGTTGTTCACCGGACCGACTGGAACCTTTCCTCCAAGGGCAGCAACGATTTCACGATTTGTTCGGGCTTGAGTCCAGTTGCTGACGATCTCACGAACCATCGCAGCATTTGCAACCCGCCGGGGATTGGTGCGCGTGCGCTCGTCCTCAATCAGATCGCGATGCCCCATAACTTCGCACAGGATCGCCCAATGATTTTCGCCCGGCGTCGCTATCGCAACCGCGCCGTCTGCGCTTTTGAAAATGTCGAACGGACAGAGTATCGGCGTACCGTTGCCCTGAGGACCGCGAATTACACCGGCGCGGTCGTAGGTGTAAACGATCGCTTCGCACATCAGCAGCATCGCGTCGTACATCGCGACGTCGAGAAACTGCCCCTGCCCCGTCCGCCGCGCTGAATGAACCGCGGACACGACGCCAAGCGCGGCCATCGTTCCCGGATAGATATCGCCGATACCCGGTCCGGCTCGATATCCGTCGCTCCCTTGAGGACCCGTAAAGCTGACAAAGCCACTCATACACTGCGCGACGATGTCGTATGCGGGCCATTGCGCGTATGGACTCGCGCCGGTGCGTGGATCGCCGAAGCCGCGTACGGCGGCGTACACCAGTTTCGGGTTCACCTCGCGCAGACGCTCGTAGCTGAGTCCGACGCGATCCATCACTCCTGTGCGGTAATTCTCAACCAGCGCATCCGCGGTCTTCAACAACTCGCGAATTGCGGCGCGACCGTCCTCCGTTTTGATATCCAGAACGACGCTGCGCTTGTTACGATTGATGCTCGCGAAGTATCCGCCGTAGTCGCATCCATTGCGGTCCGGCGGCGGCGGACCCATCGTGCGGCTCATATCGCCGCCGGGAGGCTCAATTTTGATAACGTCCGCGCCGAGGTCCGCAAGCAGCATCGTGCAAAATGGACCTGCGAGGGCTTGCGTCAAGTCGATAATGCGAACATCCGATAGTGGTCCGGAGCGTGCCGAATCTGACGAGTGCATCATCCGTGGTCCTAGCAGAGTCTCCGGCGAATCGTCAAAATGGCGCATCGTTGTCAAATGACGTAAAGGGATACTGTCATGGCTACACAACCGTCTCTGGTCGGCTACGAAGTTGCGCATTCGATAGCTACGATTCGGCTTGATCGACCCGAAAAGCTCAACGCGTTCACCTACGGCATGATCGAAGAGATTCGGGCGACGGTGCGACGCGCAACCGAAGATGACAGTGTAATCGGAATCATCATCACCGGATCGGGCCGCGCATTTTGCGCCGGACTCGACACCAGCGACCTCGCTCGCACTGCATCCGGCAATCCGCCCGCGTCAAGGTCGTCCAGTTCCGATCCCGATGAATTGCCTGCGCTGTTCGGTTACATCCTGCGCGTGCCGAAGCCCGTCGTCGCCGCCGTTAATGGCGTCGCAGCCGGAGGCGGATTCGTGCTGGCGATGATGTGCGATCTGCGCTTCGCGTCCGATGCCGCAAGCTTCACGACCGCGTTCTCGCGTCGCGGATTGATCGCGGAGCACGGCACAAGCTGGCTTTTGCCGCGCCTCGTCGGCACGAGTAGAGCGCTTGACCTGTTGTGGAGCGCGCGACGCATCGATGCCGCCGAGGCTTACCGGATGGGCTTCGTCGATCGTATCGTTGCACCCGATCGGCTGATTGACGAAGCGAGCAAATACCTGCTCGATCTGGCTGCGAACGTATCGCCGCGATCGCTCGCGGTTATCAAATCGCAAATCTACCGGCATTGGTCGCTCGCGATGGAGCCGGCGCTGGACGACTCGTTCAAGGTGATGAACGAAGCGCTTGCGCATCCTGATGCGACCGAGGGCGTCGCGTCATTCGTCGAACGTCGTCCGCCGCGATTCCAGAAACTCGGGAAAGGGAAGTTCTGATGGGGATAACATACGACTACAGCGGCAAAGTGGTCGTCATCACCGGCGGAAGCCGCGGACTCGGACACGCAATGGCGCTCGACTTCGCACGCGCCGGAGCGAAGCTCGCGATCGCCAGCCGCAAGATCGATTCATGTGAAAGCACGGTCGCGGAGATTCGCGCGATCGGCAGCGACGGATCGGCGCACGCGTGCCACGTCGGAAAGTGGGCGGACTGCGATCGGCTTTTCAAAGAGGTTTACGAGAAGTGGGGCCGCGCCGACGTGTTAGTCAACAACGCTGGACTGTCGCCGCTCGCGCCCTCGATGGTCGGCACGGGCGAGGAGCTTTTCGACAAAATTATCGGCGTGAACCTCAAGGGACCGTTTCGCCTTTCCACGCTGTTCGGATCGCGGATGGCGAAAGAGCACGGTGGCGCGATCATCAACATTTCATCGACCGGCGCGATTCGTCCCGGCAACGATACTGCTCCCTACTCTGCTGCGAAGGCGGGACTCAATGCGCTGACGATCGCGCTCGCCAAGGAATACGGACCGAAGGTCCGCGTCAATTGCATCATGGCGGGCCCTTTCCATACCGATATCAGCAAGGGATGGTCGCGCACGGAGACGTTCGCGCGTCGCGCCAAGGAGACATTTCCGCTCGGGCGCGCAGGGGAACCCGAAGAAATCGCGGGAGCGGCTTTGTACCTCGCGAGTCCCGCCGCGAGCTTTACAACCGCCGCCATCCTCACGGTCGACGGCGGCGCTTCTCATCCGCGGGTGATGACGGAACGGTCCGGCGAATAATCGCGAACTGGGCAGGCTAAGATCATGGCGCTATCGAACGAAGAAACTCTCCAGCGACTGACGGCGATGGTTCGCGCGAAGACCGGCGACAGCGGCGCGCGAGTTCATTCAATGGAGACGCTGCCGGGGCACGCGGGATTCAGCTACAGCTTCGTCGTAGAACATTCAGACGCGTCGCGCCCGAATCGCAACCTGGTAATCCGAATATCGCCGCCGGATGTGAAAATATCCGGGCCGGCCGACGTGGTTCGTCAGGCGAAGATCATGGCTTCGTTCGCCGGCACGGCTGTTCCGGTACCTCCGATTCTTTGGTGGGGCGATGAGGCCGAATTTTTCGGCCGGCCCTATTTCGTCGCGGGTTTCGTCGACGGATTCAAACTCGGCGAAGTTGTTCTGCCGCCTGCGGATATAAGCCGACTCGCGAACAAGGCGGTCGCGACGCTCGCGATATTGCATTCCCAGGATTGGGAGTCGCGGCGTTCAGCTTTTGGCGATCCGATCACTCTCGAAGATGAGATGAAGCGCCTGGACTATCTGCTCGATCGACCGACGCTCGATCCAGCAGTCGTGGCTCGCGGGCCCCTGCTTCGCGAGCGTCTGCGATCGACATTGCCGGCGAATCCTCGGCTGGGATGCGTCCACGGCGATTTCCAATGGTCGAACATCCTGTTCAACAATGACGGGCCGATGGCGCTGATCGATTGGGAGATTTCCTCGATCGGCCCCGTGATGCTCGACCTGGGATGGCTGTGCTTCTTCGCCGATCCGCGAAGCTTTGTTGAACACTCGACGGCCGAGGTCGCGCGGTTCATGCCTCTCGCGCCCGACGAAATCGTCGCAACCTACACCGCCTCGGCGTCGTTTCCAGTCGACGCGCAGGACGTGCGATGGTTTCGCGCGTTCTCGGCGTATCGATTCGGCGTGATCACGTGCTTCAACGTGATGCTGCATCGACGCGGCAAGCGCCACGACCCGCACTGGGAAGATATCGCGATATCTGCGCCGCGCATGTTCGAAAGCGGCCTGGAGCTTCTCGGAGTCGCCTGAATCAAAAGACGGCGCGCTGTTGCGACCGCTCCTTATTCGCGCAACGCACAGACCGGCTCGCACTAACAATTCGCCGCGGCTTCCATCCATTTGCGCGCGGTGTCGTCCGCGAGAGCTTCGGCTTCCTGCACGGTTCGCGGAGCGCGCGGATTCACTATCACGACTTCGTCCACGCCGCCGTCGCGATAGCGCTTCAAATCGTCAGGCGTGGCCGGTTTCGTGTAGGGCGCAACAATGATTTCTAGCTCCGAGCGCTTGCGGCCGTTGATGCGAAGTATCTCTTCGATTCGCTTCACTTTGGCGACTGCTTCATCCGGTGAAACGTTGAAGCCGAACCATCCGTTGCCGTAGTCGGCCGAGCGTTTCAGCGCGGGACCGCTCTCGCCTCCGAAGATCACGGGCACCGATCCCCGCACCGGCTTCGGATACGATCGCACGCCTTCGAAATTGACGAACTCCCCTCGATAGGAACTCAACGCATCTGCCCACAACCGGCGCATCGCCTCGACGCATTCTTTCGTGCGCGCCGCCCGTCGCTCCCACGGGATGCCGATGGCGTGAAACTCTTCTTCAAGCCATCCAATGCCTGCGCCCAGAACGACACGTCCGCCGCAGAGCCAATCGAGCGTGGCGACCACCTTCGCAAGCACGATGGGATTATGCTCGGGCACAAGACAAATTCCCGTCGCGAGGCGAATCTTGGAGGTCGCACACGCCATCGCGGTTAACGAAATGAATGGGTCTGCGATGGTCGCGGTCGTCGAACCCGGAAACGCTCCGGTTTCGCTGTACGGATAGCGCGACGCATACTTTTCGACGAGCACGACGTGCTCCGGCACCCAGACTGTAGAAAATCCTCGCTGCTCGGAGCGTTGCGCGAGAGTCTTCATTATCGCCATCGGTTCAGCGACAGCGCCAATCATCGCGAACAATCCTAATTTCATTCGTGGGCGGCTCCTTGATGTTCGTTAGCGACGAGGATTACTCAGATCCGCAGAGGCTGACAACGCTCTTCGATGGGACGACAGCGTTGTGCTATGGAAGGCGAGGAGGATCGCCTTATGCCGGTCAGGCATTTTCCGTCCACGTCTTCTGCCGATGAGATTTCCGCAACGCTGAGCAAAGACGGCGTCGCCGTCGTAGACCGTGTCGTTGCCCCTTCGATGCTGGATCGCGTCGCCGATGAGATGCGCCCATACATGGAGGCGACTGCGGTTGGCCCCGACGATTTTGCCGGTCGCCGGACGCGTCGCACGGGAGGGCTCATCGCGCGGTCGGTCACCAGCCGCGATCTGGTAATGAATCCGCTCGTTCTAAACGTAGTCGGAAAGGTTCTCGGTCACGCGACTAGCTTTCAGCTCCACCTGACGCAGATCATCGCGATCGGACCGGGCGAGCCGATGCAGCAGCTTCATCGCGACCAGTGGGCTTTCGACTTCTTCAAGTTTCCGAAGGGATACGAGGTGCAGTGCAATACCATCTGGGCGATGACGGATTTTGAGGCGCGCAACGGCGCGACGCGCGTGATACCGGGCAGCCCACAGTTCGAAGATGGATTACGCTTTGAGGAGAAAGACACGGAACCAGCAGAGATGAGCAAGGGTTCGGTACTCTTTTACACGGGCAGTCTCTATCACGGCGGTGGCGCGAATCGGTCGGACGCGACCCGGATAGGACTCAACATCACGTACAACGTCTCGTGGCTGCGCCAGGAGGAGAATCAGTATCTCGCGTGTCCACTCGAGATTGCGCGGACCCTTCCCGTAGATCTGCTGCGTCTGATGGGATACTCGCGCGGCGCGTACGCGCTCGGGTATGTCGACGATCTGCGCGATCCGATCGAAATCGTGCGTCCGGACCTCGCCAAGACAGGTTTGGGCAATCTGGATGCGGTTCAGAAGCGGCTTCGCGAACAGGGCGAACACCTTTTCGGAGAAGCGAAAAGCTGATCGAAACCAATCCTGTAGGCAGCCTCCAATCTTCCTGCTATGAATCTCCGTCGCCGGAGCGCCGGGAGTTACCTTGATGGCCTACTACGAAAGATTGAGCCCGCTGGATCGAACTTTTCTCGATCTGGAATATCCCAACACCCACATGCACGTGGCAGGCGTGATGATCTTTGACGCGGCGCCGCTGCGCAACGCGCATGGTGGAATCGATATCGAACGGCTGCGCCGTTACGTATCGTCGCGCCTCCACCTGATCCCTCGCTACCGCCAGCGCATCACCCGCATCCCAATCGAAAACCACCCTGTCTGGATCGACGACGATCGCTTCAACATCAACTATCACGTTCGGCACACTGCGCTTGCGCAGCCGGGGGATGACGAGACACTAAAGAGGCTTGCGAGCCGCATCGTGTCGCAGCAACTCGATCGCGGAAAACCGCTCTGGGAGCTATGGATAATCGAGGGCCTCTCCCGCGATCGCTTCGCAGTGATCAGCAAGACCCATCACTGCATGACCGACGGAGTATCCGCGATCGATCTCGCCGCCGTCCTGCTCAGTCCCGCGCCCGACGCGGTGATGCCCGACGGGCCGCAATGGGAGCCGCGTCCGGCGCCGACTCCGGGCGACCTGCTTTTGGATGAAGTCTCGCGTCGTCTTGACAGTCCCTTCGAGCTCGGACGGTCGGTCTTGGAGGCTCTGCAAAAGCCGGCGGATGCGCTGGGCAACATCGCCGAAAAGATCACCGCTGTGGGGGAAACGCTGGGCAAGGGACTGTTTCCGGCATCCGCTTCGCCGTTCAATCTTCCGATCGGGCCGCATCGGCGCTTCGACTGGACCGCGATCGAACTAAACGAAATCAAGCGGATTAAGAATTCTCTCGGCGGCACGGTCAACGACGTTGTACTGGCGATCGTCGCGGGCGCAGTGGGCAAGTTTCTGCGGATGCGCGGGCTCGATGCTGCCAAGCTCGCGCAGCTGGATTTTCGCGCGATGATTCCAGTCAGTGTCCGTTCAGAAGAGCAGCGCGGCACGCTCGGAAACCGTATCGCATCATGGGCGGCGCGCCTCCCAATCGCGCAAGACGATCCGGTAAAGCGGCTGAAGGAGATCCGCGATGTGACCGACGATCTGAAAAGTTCGCGGCTTGCGATGGGCGCTGAAGTCCTCGCAGCGGTCAGCGAATGGACCGTGGCGACGCTGCTCTCGCTCGCGATGCGATTGGCGGCGCGCGCGCGATCGTTCAACCTGACGGTGACGAATATTCCGGGTCCGCAAATCCCGCTGTATCTGCTGGGAAGTCGGATGCACGCGGCCTATCCGCTCGCCCCCCTGTTTGAAAATCAGGCGTTGAATATCGCGTTGTTGAGCTACGACGGAAATCTCTTCTGGGGATTGAACGCCGATTACGACGTCCTGCCGGACCTAAAGGAACTCGTCAAAGCAATCGACGAATCCTCGGCGGAGATGACGTCCGTAGTCGCGGCGCGATCTTCATCGCGCAAACGCAAGGCAGCTGAAACGAACTGACACGATCACTCGCCGGCGATCGTCATTTCCGAGATCTTGATCGTCGGCGAAACGACCGATGCGCGCCATACGAGATCGTTTCCGACCATCTCGATCGACGCGAATACCTCCTTCAGATTTCCCGCGATCGTGATCTCCTGCACCGGATGCGTCAGCTCGCCGTCCTCAATCCAAAGGCCGCCCGCGCCGCGCGAATAGTCGCCGGTTACCATGTTTACGCCGAAGCCAATCAGTTCGGTGACGTAAAGCCCCTTCTTCACCGATTTGATTATCTGCTCGGGAGTATATCGCCCAGGTTCGAGGTAGAGATTCGTGGCGCCGACGCCCGGAGGCGCACCCACCGATCGCGACGCGTTGCCGGTCGGCTTCATCTTGAGCTTGCGCGCGGAATAGGTGTCGAGCAGGTACGTCTTAAGCTCGCCCTTTTCGACAATAGCATTGCGATGCGTCGGCAGTCCCTCGCCGTCGAACGGCTTTGATCCGAGTCCGCCGGGAATCGTGCCGTCGTCTATAATCGTAACGTTCTGCGATGCAACCGATTTCCCGAGTTGCCCGATTAGATACGAGGCTCCCTTGTAGAGCGAAGTTCCTGACGCCGCGCCTGCCAGCGAACTGACGAGGCTCGCCGCCATCTGCGGGTCGAACACGACGGGGGCGCGCGTGGTTTTGATCTTCCGCGCACCGAGACGCCGCAGCGCGCGCTTCGCGGCGGTAGTGCCGATCGAATCGGGATCGTCGAGCTTGTCGAACATCCGATTTGACGTGTACCAGTAGCCAATCTGCATCCCGCTGTCGTCCTGCGCGACGGGAACGGCGCTCAGGCTGTACGACGTGCCGGAGTACTCGCCCGCAAATCCCTGGCTGTTCGCGAACACGACGCGATAAACGCCGGAATCGAATTCCGCGCCTTCGGAATTTTTGATTCTTGGATCGAATCCGAGCGCTGCTTTCTCAGCGCGGCGCGCAAGATCGAGCGCAGTTGATGCATCGATAATCCCGTCGGGACTGTTTAAGTGAAGGTCGGGATAGCTCCTGGCCTGAAGCGCAGGGTCCGGCAGCCCCGACCACGGATCGGGAGCGGTCAGCCGCGCCAGTTCCACCGTATGCGCAATAAAATCGAGCAACGAATCGCGCTCGATCTCCGCCGTTGACGACGTCGCGCTCGATTGTCCGCAGAACGCGCGCAGACCCAGCCGCCGCTCGCGCGAACTCTTGAGCTTCTCGACCTCTCCGAATCGCACTCCGGTCTGCATCGATTCGGCGCTGATAAACAGAACTTCTGCCGCAGACGCGCCCTTCTTCTTTGCTTCGTCGAGCGCCCACTCGGCGAGCGCCAAACCATTGTCTGACATGTCAGGAACTCCAGGATTTATGCGCGCGTGCCGCCGACCGTGATACCGTCGATGCGAATCGTCGGAAGTCCGACGCCGACCGGCACCGATTGCCCGTCTTTGCCGCAGGTCCCGATACCGGAGTCGAGCTTCAGATCGTTGCCGACCATCATGACGCGCTTGAGCACGTCGGGTCCGCTTCCGATAAGCGTCGCGCCCTTGACCGGACGAGTGACTTTGCCGTCCTCAATCAGATAGGCCTCGCTGGCGGAGAACACGAATTTTCCGTTCGTGATGTCAACCTGCCCGCCGCCGAAACTGACTGCATAGAGTCCGTTCGGAACCGATCGGATGATTTCGTCCGGCGTGCTGTCGCCGGGAAGCATGAACGTGTTCGTCATACGGGGCATCGGGGAATGCGCGAAGCTCTCGCGGCGTCCGTTGCCGGTCGGCTCCATCTTCATCAGCCGCGCGTTCATCCGATCCTGCAAGTAGCCGCGCAGGATGCCTTTGTCGATCAGCACAGTTCGCGACGTCGGCGTACCTTCGTCGTCGATATTGAGACTGCCGCGCCGACGCGCGAGCGTTCCGTCATCGACGATCGTGCACAGCTCGCTCGCAACTCGCTGACCGAGGCGACCCGCAAAAGCGGAAACTCCCTTGCGATTGAAATCTCCCTCGAGCCCGTGACCGATCGCTTCGTGCAGCAGGATTCCGGGCCATCCCGGTCCGAGCACGACGACCATCTCTCCCGCGGGAGCGTCGCCGGCTTCGAGATTCGTAAGCGCCTGGCGCGCCGCCTCCATCGCGTATTCGCGCCATCGATCGTTCTCGATAAAATAGTTCCATTCGACGCGACCGCCGCCGCCATGCGTTCCCATCTGGCGATTATTGCCGTCCTGCGCGATAACGCTTACGTTCAACCGACAGAGCGGCTGAATGTCGGTCGCGATCCGGCCCTCGCTGGTGACGATCATCACGACCTTCTGCTCGACCGCGAACGATGCCATCACGTTGCGGATGCGCCGATCGGCGGCGCGCACGACCTTGTCGATCTCGCTCAGGATACGCGCCCGATCGACGACGGGAACCTCGAGCGCCGTGCTCTCCAGTTCGTAGAGATTGTGTTTGCGAACGGGGGTTCCGACATGGACAGGGGCGATCTCCTGGTTGCGCTCTTCGGAAATCGCTCGAGCTGCTTCGGCGGCGATTCGCATCCGATCTACCGTGACCTCGTCGGAATACGCATAGCCGGTCCGATCCTCGGCGCACACCCGCACGCCAACGCCCTGGCTGAGGCTCTTGCTCGTGTGATTCACCATCGATTCTTCGAGGCTCAGCGCTTCGGAGTTGCGATACTCAAAATAGAGGTCGGCGTAATCGGCCTTGCGTTCGAGCGCGGCGCCGAGGGTCCGCTCTACAGCCGTTTCGTTAATCTCAAAACGCTTGAGAAAAAAACTCTCTGGATTGACTAATTCATTCGCCATTTTTCGATAATCCAGCGGTCTTTCTGAGGTGCAAAAATAAGTCTATCAGAGGGGGGCATGGTAACCGAAGTCTTGTTTGCGCCGCAGTCTGCGGACGCTACGATGGGAGAGCATGGCGGCGGAAATGCGCGAAAGTCTCAGGATGGTGGATATGCTGATGCTGGAGCTGATTCAGCAGCAGGAAGCGAAAGTGCTCGCGATCGCGAGGCAGATTCACCCTGGAATCACGTCAGAGGATATCCGCAATCCGCAGGATTTTCCCGACCTGATGGGCAACGCGGCATGGAATTTCGAGGACGGCATCCTCGCCGGGTTGCGCTCCGCCCATATGGCGTTGCGCGCGAAGATGTTGGAATCGACTGGGTAGCCTTGCGCGGCGCGCAACCCTCACCCGGAGCAACAAATTGCTCCGACCTCTCCCCGATCCGGGAGAGGTTCTGCAAAGCGCAAGCCGGAGGGTTAGGCGCCGGCGGCGGCGCGACGCGGCGTTTCCGCCGAGCTTTCTTCTTTCTTCGCAGCTCGCTTCTTGGGCTTGCGCGCCTTGGTCTCTTCTTCGTTGCCGGTGAATTCGATTATCGAAAGCGGGGCCGCATCGCCGCGACGCCATCCGTACTTCACCACTCTCGTATAACCGCCCGCGCGATCCTTGAATCGCGGCGCGATTTCATCGAAAAGCTGCTTCACCAGCGCGCGCGACTGAATCACGGAAAAAGCGCGGCGGCGCGAGGCGAGATCGCCGCGCTTGCCGAGCGTAACCATCCGGTCCGCAAAGCTCCGCAGCTCCTTGGCCTTCGCGTCGGTCGTCTTGATCCGGCCGTGGCGGATGAGAGCAAGCAACAGGTTGCGAAGCAGGGCCTTGCGATGAGCCGACGTGCGGTTGAGTTTCCTGCCCCGATTAAGATGACGCATTGCGCTAAACTCCCAATCCCAATTCAACCAGTCGGCGCTCAGGCCGACTCGCGACGCTCCTGCTCTTCCCACATGCGATCGAGTTCGCTGCGCGCGGGGAGGTTCTCCAGCCGCATCCCGAGCGACAATCCCATGTCGGCGAGCACTTCCTTGATTTCGTTGAGCGACTTGCGCCCGAAGTTCTTGATCTTGAGCATGTCCTGCTCGGTGCGCTGGACCAGTTCGCCGATATACTTGATGTCCGCGTTCTGGAGCCCGTTAAACGCGCGCACCGAAATCGGCAGACCCTCGACCGGCCGATACAACATCTCGTTGACGGCGGGACGCGCCTCGCCTGCGGCTTCGGGAGCCGGTGGGCGCTCCGCTTCTTCCTCGACGCCCGCGAAAATCGTCATCTGATCGCGAGCCACACGCGCCGCGTAAGTGAGAGCGTCGCGCGGAGAGATAGACCCGTCGGTGAAAATTTCCAGCACCAGGCGATCGTAGTCGGTACGCTGGCCGACGCGCGCATTGGTGACGGTGAAATTCACCTTGCGGATCGGAGAGAACACCGCATCGAGGCGAATCGTGCCGATAGGTTCGTCTTCGCCCGTGCGCTCTGCAGGAACATATCCACGCCCGCGCCGGATGACGATTTCGATATCGACGTCGGCGCTTTTGTCGAGCGTAGCGATGTGCTGGTCAGGCGTAAGAATTTCGAGGCTGGGGCCACCGCTGATATCGCGCGCGGTAACGACTCCGTCGCCCTTCGCCTTGAGCGTCGCCGTCAGATGGTCGCCTTCGTGAAGGCGCAGCCGCACTTCCTTCAAGTTGAGGACGATATCGGTGATGTCCTCCTTCACTCCGGGAAGCGTCGAGAATTCGTGGAGGACCCCTTTAATCCTGACCGCCGTTATCGCGTAGCCCGGCAGGGAGGACAAGAGTATACGGCGAAGCGCGTTGCCGACCGTCGTACCGTAACCTCGTTCGAGCGGTTCGGCAAAGAAACGGCCGTAAGTTGGGGTGAGTTCTTTTTCGTCGAACTCGACCGCTTTGGGTTTGATCAGGTCGCGCCAATCATTCTGCATAGTTGTCTCTTGACGGATGGAGATTCGAGCCCGTCACCGCACGGGCTAAAGTCGCGCGTCGCTTGGTCTATCTCGAATAATGCTCAACGATTAGCTTTTCGCTGATCGGCATCGTCAGGTCCGCACGCGCCGGATACGTGCGCATCGAACCGCGGAACTGTTCGCGTTCGAGCGCTATCCAAGGCGGCATGCCACGGCGCTGCGACAATTCCATCGCCTCCTGGATGGTTTTTTTCTGACGGCTCTTTTCGGTCACGCTCACGACTTGCCCGGTTTCGACCAGATAGGACGGTATGCTGACCTTCTTGCCGTCGACTTCGAAATGACCGTGGCGCACCAGCTGGCGCGCCTGTGAAATGGAGCTCGCGAACCCGAGACGATAGATCACGTTGTCGAGCCGGCGCTCGAGCAGAACCAGAAGGTTCTCGCCCGTAATTCCCGGCATCCGCTCCGCAAGTTCGAAGTAGCGCGCGAATTGCTTCTCGAGCAGCCGATAAATGCGCTTCACCTTCTGCTTTTCACGCAGCCGGATTGAATATTCGGAAAAGCGCGTACGCGCCTGTCCGTGGGCGCCGGGCGGATAATTGCGCCGCTCGATTGCACACTTGTCCGTGTAACATCGCTCCCCCTTGAGGAAGAGCTTCAGTCCCTCGCGCCGGCACAGCCGGCATACCGGACCAAGATTCCTGGCCACTTTCTACCTCTCGCCCGAATCAGACCCGCCGCCGCTTCGGCGGACGGCATCCGTTATGTGGAATCGGTGTAACGTCCTTGATCGATGACACGTTGAGGCCGGCCGCCTGAAGCGCGCGCACGGCGGATTCGCGCCCGCCGCCGGGCCCTTTAACGTATGCGATAACCGACCGCATCCCGACGTCCGCCGCTTTGCGGGCGCAAGCCTCCGCCGCCATCTGCGCTGCGAACGGCGTGCCTTTGCGCGATCCCTTGAAGCCGACCGACCCCGCGCTCGACCATGCGACCACGAGCCCCTGCTGATCGGTGATCGTCACGATCGTGTTGTTGAACGTCGCATGGATATGCGCAACTCCCTCGGTAACCACGCGCTTCACGCGTCGACGACGGGGAGCCGGCGCAGCGGCCGCAGTTGCGCCCGCTGCGGCGGCTTTCTCGCCCTGCGGGGCTTTGGCTTTGGGAGCCTCTTTGGTTTCTTTTGTTTCGTCTGCCATCTGTTCTATCGATACTTTCGATTACAACGCCCTGTGTTTGCGATTTCGCGCCTCAGCCTTTGGGCGGCGCCATCTTCTTGCCCGCGACAACCTTGCGCGGTCCCTTGCGGGTGCGCGCATTCGTATGGGTGCGCTGGCCGCGAACCGGCAGACCTTTGCGATGGCGCAATCCGCGGTAGCATCCGAGATCCATCAGGCGCTTGATGCTTTGCTGGATATCGCGGCGCAGATCGCCTTCGACCTTGTAACCCGCATCGAGGACGTTACGGATACGCACTTGTTCGTCGGCGCTGATATCGTCGCTCTTCTTCGCCGGATCGACCTTCGCCTCGCTGAGAATTTTGAGCGCCGACGAACGTCCGATTCCGTAGACATAGGTCAGCGCGATTTCAATCCGTTTGTTTCTGGGCAGCTCGACCCCGGCTATACGCGCCATCGCACTCGCTCCTTGGATCCTAACCCTGACGCTGCTTGTGGCGCGGATTCGAGCAGAGTATCCGCACGACACCTTGACGCCGCACCACTTTGCAGTTTTTGCAAATCTTCTTTACAGAGGCTCTAACTTTCATCGCTCTTGGCGCCCGATACGCTCATCAGCGCATCCGATAAGTGATTCTTCCGCGGCTCAGGTCGTACGGCGAAAGTTCGACCGTAACTCTGTCACCGGGAAGAATCTTGATATAATGCATCCGCATCTTACCCGAGATATGCGCCAGTACCCGATGTCCGTTGTCCAGCTGGACGCGGAACATCGCGTTCGGCAGTGCCTCGAGAACGGCCCCTTGAACTTCTATTGCGTCGCCCTTGGACATAGTTGCCCCGCGCGTTAAGCCTGGTGAGCCAGCTCGGTCAGGATTTCCGGACCGTTTCGGGTGACAGCAACGGAATGTTCAAAATGGGCAGATAGTTTACCGTCTGCGGTCACGGCAGTCCACCCGTCATCGAGTATTTTTAGCCGGGCGGTACCCTCATTTATCATCGGTTCGATCGCCAGAACCATCCCTTCTTCAAGCCGCGGATTCGGCATCCCGCGCCGGAAATAGTTGGGGACCTGGGGTTCCTCATGCAGGCGGCGTCCGATTCCGTGGCCCGCAAACTCCTCGACCACCGAATATCCCGCCTCTTCAGCGTGCGTCTGGACAGCGCGGGCGATGTCCCCGATACGATTGCCGGCGCGGCACTGCTCGATACCGCAATAAAGCGCCTCACGCGTCGTGCGCATCAGCCTTTCGGCCCGTTCTTCCACCTTGCCGACGGCGACCGTCCTTGCGGCGTCTCCGTAAAATCCCTCGTAAACGACACCGAAATCCAATCCGACGATATCGCCAGCTTTGAGCTTGCGGCCTGACGGTATTCCGTGGACGATTTCCTCGTTGACCGAAACGCAAAGCGTCTTGGGATAGGGAACCCCGCCCGGCGCATAGCCCTTGAATGCCGGCCGTGCGCCTTTTTCGAGCGTAAGCTTCTCAGCAAGCGCGTCCAGCTCGCCAGTGGTGATACCCGGGCGCACCATCGCCGCGACCTCCTCAAGGATCTCGGCGACGATTCGCGACGCGATACGCATCGTTGCAAGCTCTTGCGGGCTTTTGATTAGAATCATCGAGTCGAATCAGGGCGCTTTTCCGGCCCCGTCGAGAGCCGCCAGAATTCTTGCCGAAATTTCCTCAGGCCGTCCGATACCGCTGACTTCGGCGAGCAAGCCGAGTCCGCGGTAATGGTCGAGCAGCGGACGCGTGGCGGCATTATAAACTTCAAGCCGCATCCTGACAGTGTCCTCGGCATCGTCCTCTCGCTGATAAAGTTCACCGTTGCATACGTTGCAAACATTCGAGTTGCGCGGCGGATCGAAAATCGTGTGGTACATGGCGCCGCAGTTCCGGCACGTCCGCCGGCCGGAAATCCGCTTGACGATCTCCTCGTCGGGCACCGCCAGCGCCACCACCGCGTCGAGCCTCAACGATCTTTTCGCCAGCATCGTCGTCAGCGTCTGCGCCTGCGCGACGCTGCGCGGAAATCCGTCGAGGATAAATCCGCCATGCGCATTGGCGCTTTCGAGCCGCTCCTCGATCAATTTGAGCACGACTTCGTCGGGCACCAGTTGCCCGCGGTCCATGTAAGCCCGCGCCTGCAGTCCCATCGGCGTCTTGTCGCGCACTGCCGCGCGAAGCAAATCACCACTGGCTATCTGCGGCGCGTGGAGCCGCTCTTCAAGCATTCTTGCCTGCGTACCCTTGCCCGCACCCGGTGGGCCAAGAAGCACAAGCCGCACGACCCTAACTCGTCCTCCGTGACTTGATCCTGCCCCGTCGCATGAAACCTTCGTAGTTGCGCGTGAGCAGATGCGTCTCGATTTGTGCAACCGTGTCCAGCGCAACGCCAACGACGATCAGCAGGGCCGTGCCGCCGAAATAGAACGGAACGTTGAAACGCTGAATCAGGATCGTCGGCAGGATACAAACCGCGCTAACGTAGATCGCGCCGCCCAACGTGATCCGCGACAGCACGCGATCGATGTATTCCGCCGTGTAGCGGCCCGGTCGTATTCCCGGGATGAAACCGCCATATTTTTTCAGGTTATCGGCCAAATCGACGGGGTTAAACGTAACCGCCGTATAGAAATAACAAAAGAAAATAATGAGCGCGACGTAAACTACGTCGTAGAACGCGCCCCCCGGGGTCAAGTAGCTGGCGTAGTCCTTGAGCGCCGGGATGAAAGTCGCCAGCGTAGCCGGAAAAACAAGTATCGAAGAGGCGAAAATCGGCGGTATGACGCCCGAGGTGTTGACTTTGAGCGGCAGATGCGAACTCTGGCCGCCATACACGCGCCGCCCAACCACCCTTCGCGCGTATTGAACAGGAATCCGACGCTGTGCGGTTTCCATGTATACGATGCCGCCGGTCACAAGCGCCGCGAGCAGCACAATGAAGATGAGCAGGAAGATGCTCATTTCACCTTCACGCAGGAATTGCGCGGTCGTACTTACAGCCCCGGGTAATCGCGCGACGATTCCCGCCATGATGATCAGCGAAATCCCGTTGCCGATTCCGCGCTCGGTGATCTGCTCGCCAAGCCACATAACGAAAATCGAACCGGCTGTAACGGTCAGAACCGTCATGACGCGGAAGCTCCATCCCGGAGCGTAAACGACGCCGCCCCCGCCGGGCGCCTGAATTTTTTCAAGAGAGACGGCGATCATGAATCCCTGGACTATCGCCAAGCCTACCGTGCCGTAGCGCGTATATTGAGTTATCTTGCGCCGCCCGGCCTCGCCTTCCTTGTAGAGTTCATCCAGATAGGGCGACGCGACCTTGAGCAGATCGAGGATAATCGAGACCGAGATGTAGGGCATGATGCCGAGCGCGAAGACCGAAAATCGCTCCAGCGCTCCGCCGGAAAACAGATTGACCCATCCGAAGAGGGTTCCCGCAGCCGCGTCGAAAAACGAGGCGAGCGCCTGACCGTCGATCCCCGGCGTCGGCACCGCGACGCCGATCCGATAGACCGCCAGCATCAGCGCCGTAAAAACCAGACGACGGCGCAGTTCCGGGATGCGAGACGCATTTGAGAAGCCGTCAAGCATTTATTCCTTGGTCGCCTGTGCAACAGGCTCGGCAGTTCCTCCGGCTTTTTCGATCTTCTCGCGTGCGCTCGCGGAAAAGGCGTCGGCACGCACGGTGAGCTTGAACGAAAGTTCGCCGTCTCCCAATATCTTTATCTTCCGGCCGGGCTCCGCCAATCCACGCTCGGCCAACGATGCTGAATCGACAACACCACCCTCAGTGTAAGCCTTGGCGATGTCTCTCAAGTTAATCACTGCCGCTCGTTCGCGTTCGTCCTGCGCTTTCTGCAGACGGCGGAACCCTCGCTTTGGAACCCGGCGCTGAAGCGGCATCTGACCGCCTTCGTATCCGGGCGGCGTGTTGCCTCCGGTTCGCGATCCCTTGCCCTTGTGGCCGCGGCCCGAGGTCTTTCCGAGTCCCGATCCAATGCCACGGCCAAGACGCGTGCGCTTGCGCGTCGATCCCGGCGACGGCTTGAGTTCTCCGAGTTTCATCGTGTCCTACCGTTCCTTGATCACGACCAGATGAGGAATCCGGCGGATCATACCTTCAACCGCGGGACTCTTCTTGAGCTCGCGCTCGCTGCCGACGCGGGTCAGTCCCAAGCCGCGCACGGTGTCGCGCACGCGTTGGGTCGTCCCGATCGGACTGCGAACCAATTTCACACGAATAGTGTCAGCCATGCGATGTCACCGATGCGGCCGTCAGGCGGCCTGCGGTTCGGACCCGCGTCCGCGACGCTCGCTGATTTCGGCAAAGGTCCTTAGTTGCGACAATGCCTCGATCGTCGCCTTCACCAGATTGTGAGGATTCGAGGAGCCGAGCCGCTTGGTCAGGATGTTGCGGATTCCGGCAAGCTCGACGACCGCGCGAACTCCGCCCGCCGCGATAACTCCAGTTCCCTCGCTGGCGGGCTTCAGGATGACCTTGCCGGCGCCGAAATGTCCGAGCACTTCGTGCGGGATGGTCCCCTCGCGCATCGGCACGCGGACGAGGCTCTTTTTGGCACGCTCGACACCCTTGCGAATCGCTTCGGGCACTTCATTGGCCTTGCCGAGTCCGAATCCGACCAAACCGTTTCCGTCGCCCGCGACGACCAGCGCCGAGAAGCTGAAGCGGCGTCCGCCCTTGACGACCTTGGCCACGCGGTTGATGTGGACGACTTTTTCCTTGATTTCGAGTCCCTGCGGATCGATTCGATGCGCCACTTTGATCACCTTTACATCTGCAATCCCGCTTCACGGGCGGCTTCGGCAAGCGCCTTCAGTCGTCCGTGATACAGGAACCCGTTACGATCGAAGACAACGCTCTTGATTCCGCTCTGCAGGCATTTTTCGGCGATCGCCTTGCCGACCGTCTTGGCGGCGTCGAGGTTGCGCTTGCTCTTGAGCGCCTCGCGCAGGCCGGGCGTCTGCGTCGATACCGACACCAGCGTGGCCCCGTTCTCGTCGGAAATGACCTGCGCGTAGATATGATGAAGCGATCGATAAACGCTCAGGCGCGGGCGCTGGTTGTCACCCTTGACCCTGCGGCGTACGCGCGCGCGGCGAGTATCGCGTTTGTCTGCTCGACTCAAAGCCATCGTGAATCCCTGCCTTAACCGGCTGAAGAACCGGCGGCCGCCTTGCCTGCCTTGCGGCGAATTTTCTCTTCGGCGTACTTGATGCCCTTGCCCTTGTAGGGCTCAGGCGGACGCAGTTCGCGAATCTGCGACGCGACCGTTCCGAGAAGCTGGCGGTCCGCACCTTCGAGCGTGATTATCACCTGACGCTCGACCTTCGCCGTCACCCCCGCAGGAAGTTGATAAACAATCGGATGCGAATATCCGAGCGTAAAGTTTATCAGATTCCCCTTGACCTCGGCGCGATAGCCAACGCC
>Ga0335069_10004547_pt1 | contig 20491 bp, 15 predicted proteins | sample Lox_Sample_11_FD_206714 | JGI IMG/M metagenome (GOLD analysis project Ga0335069, IMG submission 206714) | Soil microbial communities from Loxahatchee National Wildlife Refuge, Florida, United States - Lox_Sample_1.1 | ecosystem: Environmental > Terrestrial > Soil > Wetlands | place: USA... | reverse complement strand
GCTGCCCAAGATGGACGGGCTCAAGGTCGTTGCCGACATGCGCGAACACGCCAATACCACGCCGGTGCTGTTTCTCTCTGCGCTCTCGGAAGTCGACGACCGCGTGAAGGGTCTCAAGGCCGGCGGAGACGACTATCTGACCAAGCCATATGCCTTCGTCGAGCTGCTGGCGCGCATCGACGCGCTGATGCGGCGCCGCTCGCCGCAGGCGGTGAAGACACGGTTACAAGTCGGCGATCTCGAGCTCGACCTTCTGACACGGACCGCGAAGCGGGCCGGCGCGGCGATCGATCTTCAGCCACGCGAGTTCCGCCTGCTCGAGTATCTGATGCGCCATGCCAGCCAGGTCGTCACTCGCACCATGCTGCTGGAGAGCGTGTGGGAGTATCACTTCGATCCGCAGACCAACGTCATCGATGTTCACATCTCGCGCCTGCGCGCGAAGATCGACAAGGGGTTCGATACGGCGCTGCTGCACACGGTGCGCGGAGCGGGCTACATGATCCGTGCGCGCGCCTAGCATTCTACGGACGCAGGCCTATCGGATCGTTCTCGTCTATGTCGCCGTCTTCGCCGTTTCTGTGGCGGCGCTTCTTGCGTTTTCATACTGGAATACAAAGCGCGCTCTCGACGCGCAGACGGACCAGATCATCGAAGCCGAGATCACCGGTCTTTCGGAGCAGTACCAGCAACTCGGGCTTCGCGGCCTCGCCGACGTGGTGATCAGCCGGTCCGCGCATGGCGGCTCCGGCCTCTATCTGCTCGCGAACAGCTTCAAGCAGCCGATTGTTGGCAACCTCGACGGCTGGCCGGCGAACATGGTGCATCCCGACAAGTTCGTCGAGTTCGACTACCAGCGCCGGGTCGAGAACCGGCTCGAGACGCGCAAGGCCCGTGGCCGCGTCTTCGCGCTGCAAGGCGGCTTTTATCTCCTGGTCGCACAGGACGTGCAGGAACGGTATCTGACCGAACGGCTCTTCACCACGACGCTGCCCTGGACGGTCGGGCTCGTGCTGATCCTGGGTCTGGTCGGCGGCGCCGTGATGAGCCGCAACATGTTGGCGCGGCTCGATTCCATCAATCGCACCAGTGCAGAAATCATCGACGGCGACCTCACGCGCCGCGTGCCGATCGGGTCCGCCCACGACGAGTTCGACGCGCTCGCCGAGAACCTCAATGCCATGCTCGATCGCATCGAGCGGCTGATGCACGGCGTCCGAAACGTGACCGACTCGGTCGCCCACGACCTGCGCACGCCCCTGAACCGCCTCCGCAACCGGCTGGAAACGACGCTGCGCCATCTCGACCCAGCCAGCGGCGAGGCGGCCGAGATCGAATCGGCCGTCGCGGAGACCGATCAGCTGATCACCACCTTCAATGCGCTCCTGCTGATTGCCGAGGCCGATGCGGGCGTAACGCGCGGCGAGATGGCGGCGATAGATCTCGCGCCGATCGCTGAGGATATGGCGGAGCTCTATGCGCCGCTGGCCGAGGAGAAGGGCGTGAATCTCAAGATCGAGCCGGCCGGCGCAACGATGATCGAGGGCAACCGCAGCCTGGTCTCCCAGGCGCTTGCCAATCTGGTCGACAACGCGATCAAGTACACGCCCGCCGGCGGCGCGGTAACTGTGACGGCGCTGGAAACGCCTCAGGGGGTCGAACTGCATGTCGCCGACACCGGCCCGGGTATCCCGCCGGAGGAGCGCAATCGCGTCGTCGAGCGCTTCGTCCGCCTCGACGCCAGCCGCAGCGCACCGGGAACCGGGCTCGGGCTCAGCCTTGTAGCCGCGGTTGCCCGGCTGCACGACGCGCGCCTTGTCCTGGAAGACAACAACCCGGGTCTTCGCGCCATCGTTCGCTTTCCAAGACCCGCGCCGCGGACGCGTTGACGTCCAGTGCGGCTTCCAATCGCCTCCCGACAACGCGGAACTGATTGGCTACACTTCCTCCCATGACCGCCTTTGCGTCCGCGTCGCCGCCATCGCCCTTCGATCCCGCCCGTGCGCAGCGGACATTCGATTCCCTCGCAGCCGAGGGTTATGTCCCAGGAGGCGGCGCGCGCGCCGTGCTCGCGGCCGCATTCGGCAATTCGCCGTTCCTCGCCCGGCTTGCCTTGCGTGAGCATGCGCTGCTGCCGCGTCTGTTCGCAGACGGGCCGGACACCACCGTCTCCGATGCCGAGGCGCTCGCGCTGTCGGCAGCCCAAGCCGGGAGCCAGGCGGATGCAATGGCACGACTGCGCGTGGCCAGGCGCCGTGCCGCGCTTGCCGTTGCGCTCGCCGATATCGCGGGCATCTGGCCGCTAGAAGTGGTCACCCGGGCCCTCAGCGGTTTCGCCGACGCCTGCGTCAGGGGGGCGCTGCGTTTTGTGCTGGCCGAGGCCGCGGCCACGGCCGAGATGAGCGAGCGCGACGGCGCCGTGCTCGAGGCGTCGACCGGCCTCACAGTGCTCGCCATGGGAAAGTATGGGGCCTTCGAGCTCAACTATTCCTCGGACATTGACCTTGTCGTCTTCTACGACCCGCGCAAATTTCCGTTCCGGAAGCGCGACGACCCGCGCGGGGCGGCGGTCGATCTCGTTCGCGGCGTCGTCAAGCTCCTGACCGATATCACCGCGGATGGCTACGCCTTCCGTGTCGATCTGCGTCTGCGTCCCGATGCTGGTGCCACGCAGGTCGCGATCTCGACCGATGCCGCCGAGTCCTACTACGAGGGCATGGGCCAGAACTGGGAACGCGCCGCCTACATCAAGGCAAGGGCCTGCGCCGGCGATCCGGAAACGGGTGTGCGCTTTCTGAAGTCAATCGAACCATTCATCTGGCGCCGCAATCTCGACTACGCCGCCATCGAAGACATCCATTCGATCAAGCGCCAGATCCACGCCCATGGCGGCCATCGCGAGATTGCCGTCGCGGGCCACAACATAAAGCTGGGCCTCGGCGGCATCCGCGAAATCGAGTTTTTCGTGCAGACCCAGCAGCTGATCCTGGGCGGACGCATGCCCGAACTGCGGCAAAACGCAACGGTTGCGGCACTCGAGGCGTTGCGCGAACGAGGGCTAGTTACCAACGAAACTACGACCGATCTCAAGAATGCCTATCGCTATCTGCGGACCCTGGAACACCGGCTTCAGATGATCGAGGACCAGCAGACGCACTCCATCCCGAAGTCCGAGGAGGGCATCGCGCATGTCGCTTGTTTCATGGGCTATCGGGATGCGAAGACGTTCGGCGACGCGCTGGTTGCGCAGCTTGAAACCGTGCAAGGGCACTATGCCCGCCTGTTCGAACGCGAACAGGAACTCGCGGCGCCCGAAGGCAATCTCGTCTTCACCGGCGTCGAAGAAGACCCCGGCACGCTCGGCACCTTGGAGGCTATGGGCTTCCGCGATGCGGCGCATGTTTCCGCCGCGATCCGCGGCTGGCACCATGGCCGCATTCGCGCGACGCGCAGCGCCCGCGCCCGCGAACTGCTGACCAAGCTCGTCCCCTCGCTCCTGGCAGCCCTCGCTGCCACTGCAGATCCGGATGCGGCGTTCGCACAGTTCGACCGCTTTCTCACCAATCTCCCCGCCGGCGTGCAGCTTTTCTCTCAGTTCCTGGCGCGGCCCGACTTCCTGCGCCTGATCGCGACGATCGTCGGCTCCGCCCCGCGGCTTGCGCAACACCTGAGCCGGGCGCCCGCGACTCTGGACGCTTTGATCGACTCCGATTTCTTGCACGCGCTGCCGACGCGCGCTGCCCTCGACTCGCAACTCCGCGAGCAGCTTCGCCGCGCCGGCGACTATGAGGGCGCGCTCGACGCCGCGCGGCGCTTCGCGCGCGAACAGATTTTCCGCGTCGGCGTGCAGATCATAGAGGGCGTCGCCAAGGCCAATCAGGCCGGCCCTGCGCTCGCAGCCATCGCCGAAAGCGTGATTGCAGGCCTTCTGCCGGAGGTCGAAGGGGAGCTCGCCGAAGCCCACGGCCGCGTGCCGGGTGGCGCCTTCGCCGTGGTTGCGATGGGTAAGCTTGGGGGCCGCGAGATGACCGCAGGATCCGACCTCGATCTCATCTTCGTCTACGACGCACCGCCGGAAGTGGAAAACAGCGACGGCGCCAAGCCATTGCCGGTTATCGTCTACTACGCACGCCTCGCGCAGCGGTTCATCTCGGCGCTCACCACGCCAACGGCCGCCGGCACGCTGTACGAGGTGGATATGCGCCTGCGGCCGACGGGCAACAAGGGTCCGGTTGCCGTGAGCCTTCGGTCCTTCCAGCGCTATCATGCCGAGGAGTCATGGACGTGGGAGCGCATGGCGCTGACCCGCGCTCGGGTCGTCGTGGCGCCGGAGCCACTGGGTCGCGAGATCGAGGCGGCCATACGTCAAACCCTGACGACTGCCGCGGACTGCGAGAAGATTGTAGCCGATGCGCGCGAGATGCGGGAAAAGCTCGCGCAGCAATTTCCCGGCAGCAATCGCTGGGACCTGAAGTTCGCGCCGGGCGGACTGGTCGACATCGAGTTCGTGGCCCAGACGCTTCAGCTCTGCACGGCATCCGGGCATCCCGGTGGCCTCGACAGCAACACGATCGAGGCGCTGAGGAAGCTGGAAGCGGCCGGCGCGCTATCGCCGGCCGACGCCCGCACGCTGATCGACGCTGCCGCACTTGAGCATGCGCTCACGCAGGTCCTGCGCATTGCCGTGGAGGGTACGCTGGACCCTCAGGCGGCAACGCACGGTCTGCGTGCGCTTCTGGTGCGCGCCGCCGGGGTTGCCGACTTCGATGCCCTGGAGGCGCGACTCGCCGCAGCGCAGAAGGGCGTGCGCGCCATTCTCTCCGCCACGCTGGACGGACGCCGCTAATCGCGGGGTAGAACCAGAACCGCACCGGCCGGCCAGCTAAGATATACGGTATCGCCTGGCGCGTGCCCCCGTTCCGCCACTCTCTCGGCGTTCTGCGCCGCAACCGAAACCGGCTCGGCGCGCCCCGGAATCGCGACGTTGTAGTGGCTGCGCTCACCGAGATAAGCGGCTGCAGCGATTGTCCCCTTCACGGTGCCTGCCGTGACCGAGAGTGTGACCTTTTCAGGGCGGAGCGCCAGAATGATCCGCTTCCCGACGGGTTCGTCCGCCTGGATGCGCAGCCTACCCACAGGTCCGGCATCGACCAGCGCGTCGGCGCCGTCACGGGCCTCGACGACAGCGTCGAAGAGATTGATCGAGCCGATGAAGTCGGCCACTTCGCGGCAGTTCGGCTGCTCATACAGCACGCGCGGGCTCGCAACCTGAAGAATCTTGCCCGCCGACATCACGGCGATGCGGTCGGACATCGACAGCGCTTCCTCCTGATCATGCGTTACGAACACGAAGGTGATGCCGACATCTCTCTGCAATTGCCGAAGCTCGATCTGCATGGACTCCCGGAGCCGTTTGTCGAGCGCGCCCAGCGGCTCGTCGAGCAGCAGGACCTTCGGCCGGCATACGAGCGCACGGGCCAACGCAACGCGCTGGCGCTGTCCGCCCGACAGTTCGTCCGCGCGGCGCTGGCCGAACCCCTCGAGCTTGATCATCGCCAGCGCGTCCCGCACGCGGGCCTCGAGATCCGCTTTCGCGAGCCGCTCGCGGCGCAGGCCATAGGCGATGTTGTCGAACACGTCGAGGTGCGGGAAGATCGCGTAGGATTGGAAGACCATATTCGACGGCCGCAAATTCGGGGCTGTGTCGGTGATGCGCTGATCCTCGACGAATATGTCTCCGGCATCGGGAAACTCGAAGCCCCCGATCATCCGCAGCAACGTCGTCTTCCCGCAGCCGCTGGGCCCTAGCAGCGAGAAGAACTCACCGCGCTGGATGGCCAGCGTCGCGTCGTCGACAGCAACGACGCTGCCGAAGCGCTTTGTGACGCGCTCGATACGGAGGAACCCGCTCATGCGCCGACCATCCTGTGCCGCCGTTCCTCGAGACCGCGGCTGCGGATCCATTCCGCAATCACCACCAACGCCGTCGACGTCACCAGGATGAGTGCTCCCAGCGCCAGCACTGCCGGCAGCTTGTAGGGAAACCGCAGCTGCCCCCAGATGTAGATGGGCAGCGTCGTCTCGTTGCCTGCGAGAAAATAGGCGATCAGGAAATCGTCGAACGACACCATGAAGCACAGGAGAAGGCTCGAAACGATGCCGGGAAGCGCAAGGGGAAATGTCACGCGCCAAAACGTCATCCACGTCCCTTCGCCGAGATCGAGCGAAGCCTCTTCCAGATTCCTGTCGAAGCCCTCCATCCGCGACATCAGCACGGTAATGGCGAAAGGCACGCAGATCACGATGTGCCCGAGTACCACGGTCCACAGCGACAGCGATACCGCGACGACATTCAGGAGGACCAGCAGGGAAATCCCCAGAACGATCTCAGGAATGAACAGCGACAGATTTGCCAGCCCAAGAACCGCGCTGCCACCCGGCACACGGTAGCGTGTCAAGGCCTTCGCCGCCGGCAAGCCCAGCGCCGTGGCGATGATCGCGGCTGCGGCGCCGACGCGCAGACTGTTGAAGAGCGCGCCCTGCACCGCAGTGTCGGCGAAAAGCTGCGCATACCACCGGGTGGTGAACCCGCTCAGCGGAAAGGCGATGAACGGCGAGTCGTTGAAGGAGAACAGCGGCAAGAACAGGACGGGGACGTAGAGGAAGGCGAGATAGAAGACCGCGTAGACCAGCAGTCCGGCGCCACCCGTTGTACGCTTCACCGGATCCTCCCCGCTGCCGCGCGCACAGCCCCGACGAACAGGAGTGTCGCGACACCGACGGCCGCCATGCTCGCCACTGCGAGCGCGGCGCCGAGCGGCCAGTTGCCGACCTTGTCGAACTGCTCCTCGATCACGTTCGCGATCATCACGCCGCTGGATCCGCCCACGAGCGTCGGCGTAACATAGTCGCCCGTGGTCGGTACGAAGATCAGGACCGCCGCACCGATCACGCCGGGCAGCGAGAGCGGCAAGGTTATCCGCAGGAAGCGGCGCACCGGCCCATCGCCGAGATCGGCGGCTGCTTCCAGCAGCGACCTGTCGATTTTCTCGAGACTCACATAGATCGGCAGGATCGCGAACGCCGCCCAGGCGTGCGCCAGCGTCACGATGACCGCTGTCGGATTGTAAAGCAGGAACTCGAGTGGCTGATGGATCAGCCCGAGGCTCATCAGCCCCGAATTGATCACGCCGTTGTAGCCGAGGATCAGCTTCCACGCGAAGACGCGCAGCAGGTAGCTCGTCCAGAATGGAATGGTCAGCAGGATGAGCCAGACGAATTTCGACCGCCCGGCACGGAACGCCACGAAATACGCCATGGGATAGGCGAGGAGGACAGTAACGACGGTCACGATCGCGGAGATCTCGAGCGAGCGATAGAAGAGCGCGCGGTAGTTCGCGCGGCCGATGCTGGTCGCGTACTGGGCCAGCGTCAGATTGGTATCCAGGGCGTAACCCGACTGGGTCCAGAAGCTGTAGAGCGCAAGCAGCACCATCGGCGCTGCGAGCGCCGCGAGCATGATCAGCATCGTGGGCGAAAGCAGCGCCAACCCGCGTGCAGCTTCGGAGCGGCGATAGGCGTGCACCAGCCGCGAACCCAACCCGCCCTCGAGAGCCGCCATGAATCAGACCCGCTTTTCCGGCGGCTTTCTAACAAGCACAGAGCCGCAACCCCAAGGGCGAATCACACGATCCGTCGGCATTTGTCGCCGTGGTCGCCCCGTGTCCGTCCCATTCACGCTGCGCGCATAGGCTCTGCGGCCATTGCGGGGCAGGCCTTGCTATATGTCGCCCATGACGGACAAGACCGGCCATCTTCCGCTTGCCCATGTCCTGCTTGCGGTTGCAGTGGCGGCCGTCTGGGGCAGCAACTTCGCGGTCATCAAGATCGCGCTCGCACATCTTCCGCCGCTTCTGTTCGCCACGCTGCGGTTCACCTTCGCCTTCCTGCCGGCTGCGTTCTTCGTGAAGCGACCGGCCGTTCCGTGGTCGCAACTTGCCGCCTATGGCGTGCTGATCGGAGCCGGGCAATTCGGAGTTCTCTACATCGCGATGGAGCGCGACATCTCGCCCGGTCTCGCATCGCTCGTCATCCAGACCCAGGTCTTCTTCACGATCGGGCTTTCGATGTGGCTCAGCCGCGAGCAGTTGCGCCTGTTTCAGGTTGGCGCGCTCGTCATGGCGGCGGCCGGGCTCGCGCTCATCATGGCGCACACCGGCGGCGAAGTGACGGCGCTTGGCCTCGTTTTGACGCTTTTTGCCGCACTGTGCTGGGCGGGCGGCAACCTCGTCGCGCGCGCCAGCGGCACCGTGAACATGCTGGCGTATGTCGTCTGGTCGAGCGCCTTCTCCGTGCCGCCGCTGCTTGCGCTATCGCTGCTGTTCGAGGGTTGGCCCGCGATCGAGGCCGGTTTGCGCAACGCCGATGCGCTGACCTGGACGGCCGTGCTCTATCAATCCTTCGGCAACACGCTGTTCGGTTATGGCAGCTGGGCCTGGCTCATGGCCCGTCATCCCACCGCGACCATCTCGCCGTTCGCGCTTCTGGTTCCGCTCTTCGGCATGGGCACGGCCGCCGTGGTCATGGGCGAGCCGCTCCAGCCCTGGAAGCTGCTTGCCGCCGCGCTGGTGATGAGCGGCCTCGCGCTCAATATCGTTTGGCCGAGACTGCGTCCCGCGCTCGCCCGCTGAGGACCTTCGTGCGAAGCTCTGCGGGATGATCCTGGGTCTCGATTGGGGTTCTTCCAGCGTACGGGCGATGCGCATCGGCGACACCGGCGAGGTGCTCGAGGTGCGCCGCTCGGACGACGGTGTGTTCGCCCGCGCGGGCGATTTCGAGGCGCGCGCCAGGGCGCATCTCGGCGATTGGCTCGGGCGTTTTCCGTCCGCGCCAATTCTCATGTGCGGCATGATCGGAAGCGACCGTGGCTGGGTCCACGCACCCTATGTGCGAGCACCGGCCGGGCTGACCGAACTCGCTGGTTCGCTGTGCAGGGTTCCGCTCTCGTGCCCGGCGTACATCGTCCCGGGGATCTCGTATGTTTGCGGCGACGACGCCGAAGTGATGCGCGGCGAAGAGACGCTGGTCGCCGGCCTGCCCGAGGAGCGAACGGTGGAAAGAGCCGTCGTCTGCCTGCCCGGAACCCACAGCAAGTGGGTGGATGTCGCGGGCGGCCGCATCACAGGCTTTCGCACCTACATGACAGGCGAGCTTCGCGCCCTGGTCCTCTCGCAAGGGGCGCTGGCGACGACTGCGGTGCAGCAGCGCTCGACCGAAGCCTTTGCCAGCGGACTTGAGGCGGGGCGCAACGATGCCGGACTGAGCCGCTCCCTGTTCCAGGGTCGTGCGCGGCGCCTGCTCGGCGGCCTTGCCGAAAACCACGTCGCGTCCTTCGTCGGCGGCGTGCTGATCGGAGCGGAGCTCGCCCAGGAGAGGCCGGGCAATGAGCCGCTTTTTGTCGTCGCCCGCGGGTCGATCGCCGAGGACTACCATGCCGCACTTGCCGGCGGTCCTCATGAACTTCTCGATCCGGAGGTGCTCACTGCCCGCGGGCTTGCGCGGCTCGCACGGCTGGCGGGCTTCCTTGCGACCGGCTGAGACCCTGGGTGCCGGGCCCGGGCTTCGCGCCCGGCTTGCTCCTTTTCGTACATATCCTAATCTCGCTCCATAGCCATCCCGAGGACTACCCATGCCCGGCCCGCTTCACGGCGTAACCGTCATCGACCTCACGAGCTTCATCTTCGGACCCTACGCGACCCAGACACTCGGGGATCTCGGCGCGGAGATCATCAAGATCGAGGCCCCGGGCGGCGACAAGCAGCGTTTCGGCTTGAAGCAGGCCAAGAGCAAGAACATGGGCTCGACGTTCATGATGCTGAACCGCAACAAGCGGTCCGTGGTTCTCGACCTCAAGCTCGAACAGGACCGTGAGGCGCTGCGCGCGCTCATTCCGAAGGCGCAGGTCTTCATCCACAACGTGCGCACCAGTGCGATGCAACAGCTGGGCTTCGGATACGACGAGGTCGCGGCGATCAATCCCTCCATCGTCTACCTGCATCTCGTCGGCTTTGGCTCCGATGGGCCCTATGGCGGGCGGCAGGCCTTCGACGACCTGGTGCAGGCGGCGTCCGGCGGCGCCGACATGATTCTCGACAACAGCGGCGAGAGCACGATGCGGATGTTCCCGAGCTACGTCGCCGACAAGGTGTCAGGACTGCACGCGCTCTACGCCACGCTTGCGGCGCTTTTTCATCGCGAACGCACGGGCGAAGGCCAGTTCGTCGAAGTGCCGATGCTGGAGTCCTACACGAGCTTCCTGATGGTCGAGCATCTCTATGGAGCGTCGTTCGAGCCGACGGTCGGACACGCCGGGTCGACGCCGGCGCTTGCGCCCGACCGCGCTTGCTTCCGGACCAAGGACGGCTGGATCGCCACCATGCCCTCGGGGCGGGAGGGGGCCAACAATTTCATGAAGCTTGGCGGCATTCCCGACTTCTACAACAGCGACGAGTTCGTCAATGCCAAGACGAGCAAGGAGAAGGTCGCGCTCTACAATATCGCCATGCGCAAGGCGGCGGCCACGCACACGACCGAAGAGTGGATGGCGCTCGGCGAGCAGCATCGCATCCCGATCATGCGCGCCAATACCGTCGACAGCGTGCTGGACGATCCGCACCTGAAGGCGGTCGGCTTCTTCGAGGTCCTGTCGCACGAGACCGAAGGGCAGTGGCGGTCGATGAAGCCGCCGGTGCGGTTCTCGAAGACGCCGGCGAGCGTGCGCAGCAATCCTCGGAAGCCGGGCGCGGACACGGAAACGGTCCTCGGCCGTCCGCGCAGCAAGGCCGATGAAGGCGACAGCTAGGCCTACTTGCCCTTGAACTTCGCCTGGCGCTTCTGGAGGAACGCGCCCACGCCCTCCATGAAGTCCTCGGTGGCGCCGGCACGCTCCTGGCTGGCGCGTTCCAAATCGAGCTGTTCCTCGTAGGTGTTGTGCGGGCTCTGCCAATAGAGATTGCGGGTGATGGCCAGCGATGCCGGTCCCTCCGCGAGCTGCCTGGCCAGCTTGAGGGCTTCATCCATCAGCTCGTTGTCGCCGACGACCCGGTTGATCAGGCCCCACTCCAGGGCCTTCTCCGCAGGCAGGCGCTCGGCGAGAAGCGACAATTCCTTGGCGCGGGCAAGGCCGATCAGGCGCGGCAGCAGCCAGGTCGAACCGCCGTCCGGCACCAGGCCGATGCGCGTGAACGCCTGGAGGAAATAGGCGGAGCGCCCGGCGACGACAAGATCGCCCATCAGCGCGATGCTCATGCCGACGCCGGCGGCGGCGCCGTTGACCGCGGTCACGAAGGGCATGCGCAGGTCGCGAAGCCGGCGCAGGAAGGGATGATAGACGGTCTCAAGCGAATGACCGACGCCGGTCTCTTCTCCGCCGCCGCGCTCGGCCAGATTGGCGCCGGAGCAGAAGCCACGCCCTTCGCCGGTCAGGATCATGGCGCGGAAGCCGCTGTCCTTCTTCTCGATGAAGTTCAACGCCGCCGCGGCGCCCCTGACCAGCTTGGTGCCCGCGGCGTTCAGCGCCTCGGGATGGTTGAGCGTCAGGACCGCGACACTGCCGTGAGCCGTGACATAGGCGCGATCAAAATCCGTGCGCATCTGCATCTCCTGCGAATTGCCTTGCGGGAGAATAGGCGCATTTCGCCTGCCGTTTGAAGGCGTGCCGAAAGTCGCGCGGTTTCGCTAGGGAAGGTTAGGAAGCCAGGAACCGGTTCACGTGGTCCATGAACGCATCGAGCTGGTCGTGGTGGGACCAATGGCCGGCGTTCTCGATGTTTGCGAGCCTCGCATTCCGGAAATGCTTGATGCGGCCGTCGACTTCGGGATCCGATGCCCAGGATTCGGTCCCGCGCACCAGCAACACCGGCGCCGTGATGCAGCTCCAGATGCGGTGCTGATCCTCGTTCGACAGCCCGGCGGGACCGCCGCCCATGCGCACGAAGTTGTCGAACTTCCATGAATATGTGCCGTCCTCGTTCTGCACCGCGCCGTGCAGTGTGAGATGGCGCGCCTGCGCGTCGTCGAGGTGCGCGTTCTCCTCCTTCATGCGCTTCACGGCATCCTCGAAGGTCGCGTATTTGCGCGCGACGCGCCCCGCTGCCTCGCGGCGCATCTCGATCCAGCTCCGCACCCGCTGTTCGATGGTCATGCTTCGAATGCGCCCCAGCATCTCGGGCGAGGGTCCAAGACCCTCGATCGCCACGACCTTGGCCACCGTCTCGGGGAAGAGTCCCGAATAGAGCAGGGCGATCGAGCCGCCGAGCGAGTGGGCGATGATCGTGACGGGCGCCATTTTCTTCTGAAGCACGAGCTGGGCGATGTCGTAGACATAGTTGACCTCGTTGTAGCTCGCGCCCGTTGCCCACTCGCTGTCGCCATGGCCGCGCAGGTCCGGCGCGACAATGTGGTAGCGGTCGGCCAGGCGCTCCGCGACCCAGTCCCAATTCCGGCAGTGGTCGCGGCCGCCGTGAATCAGGAGCAGCGAGGGCGCGCCCTCGTTGCCCCAGGTGACGTAGTGCAGCCGAAGCCGCTGCGAGAAATAGAGATGGGATGTCGGTCCTTGCATCCCGACATTCTGCGGCCGATGTGCTGGAATGCAAGCTGCAGCGCGGAAGACGGCGATCCTGGCCGGCGCGGTGATGCCGGAATATCCGAACTTTCGCCATCCACTTGCCAAATTTGCGTGGTCTGTCTCTTATCGATCAGCGCATTCGCGCGTGTGGCGTAGCCCAACATTTCGCACATCAACTGATTCGGTTGCGTATCAGCCGCCGGGGCGCGGCCGTTCAGCAATCGCTCCGCGTTCCCATTTCTCACGCTTCGATTCACCGCAACGAGGAGGATTTGATGAACAGAAGCACATTCTTCAGCGCGCTCATGCTGGCACTCGTCTCGGCGCTCGTTCTCGGCGCGCCGGCACAGGCGCAGGCGACGCGGACATGGGTTTCCGGCGTCGGCAGCGACAGCAATCCCTGCAGCCGCACGGCACCGTGCAAGACCTTCGCCGGTGCCTACGCCAACACTGCGGCGGGCGGCGAGATCGACGCCCTCGATCCGGGTGGCTACGGCACGCTGACGATCAGCAAGAGCATCACGATCGATGGCGGCGCCGGACAGGTCGCATCGGTGCTGGCCAGCGGAACGCCGGCCTTCATCGTCAACGGCTCGGGCGTCATCGTCACGCTGCGCAACATCAGCATGCAGGGAATACTCTCCGGGAACATTGGAGTCGAGATCCTGAACGCGGCGCGCGTCTCGATCGAGAACTGCAACATCCAGGGGTTCACTACCTACGGCGTGTATTTCGCATCGTCGTCGGCAGGGTCGAAGCTCACCATCACGGACTCGGTCGTCCATGACAACGCCGGCTATGGCGTCGTGCTGTTGCCCACCACGTCAGGCGCTGCCGGCCTGGCTGCTCTCGACAACGACAAGATCTCGCACAACGGCATTGGCATGTTCGTCGGCGACAACGCCAAGGGTACGGTCAACCGGTCGATCATATCGAACAACACGGGCGGCGGCGCCATCATCAGCACCTCGACGGCGCTTGCGCTGCTCGAGCTGGACGGATCGTCGGTCTCCGACAATTCGGGCACGGGCCTTTCGCTGATGCTTTCGGGAGGACACCCTGTCGTCCGGCTGTCCGATTCCTCGATCTACGCGAACACCGGCAACAGCATGACAATTCCGTCCGGTGCGGACGTGATCTCGTATGGCACCAACCGCATCAACGACAATGGAACGGACACGCTGCCCAACGGGACGGCGCTATTGCACTAGCCGGGCAACGGGGCGCCGCGTCACGTGCGGCGTCCCGTTCGCATCGGCCGGTGTGCGCGGCCGGCGGATGTTTTCCGGGCCGACCAAGCCAGGAATTTCAGGAAAAACCTGGAGCGGGCGAGGCGAATCGAACGCCCGACCCTAACCTTGGCAAGGTTATGCTCTACCCCTGAGCTACGCCCGCGGTCCAAGTTGGGCGGCGGTTATGGCAAAGCCGGCCGCCCGTTTCAACCCCGCCCCGGAGCGGACGTTAACGGAACCTCGCTACGGCTACTTTAATGTGGGCTGAACGCCGGAGCGCCCCGGCCGCCCCGTTCAACAGCCACGCACAGGGGCCGTTGCATGAGCATCGAGGCCATCATTGCGGCCAACCGCTTTGGGCTGGGCGCCCGCCCGGGTGACGTCGCGCGAATAGCCGGCGATCCCAGGGGCTGGCTGCTCGGGCAGCTCACGCCGGAAACCGAGCCTCCCGCGCCGTTGCGGGCACTGCCCTCCACCGTCGACGACCTCAGCGCCTTCTTCAAATGGGTGCGCCAGATCGCGGCCGAGGCCAGGGCGCATGGCATGGACCCCTATCATCTGAAGCCGCAGGGAGCGCCCGGCGCGGCGATGGCCGGCGGCGCCATGGCAGGCGGAAGCGGCGACAGCGGCTTCAGCATCGAGCGCGAATACATCCGGACGTTCCTGCCGCGCTACGCGGTTGCGGTGAAGGCCCGGTTCGATGCTGCGGTCGCGAGCGAGCGGCCGTTCTTCGAGCGGCTGGTGCATTTCTGGGTGAACCATTTCGTCGTCTCCGGCGCGAAGCCCGGCGCCATCGCCATGCCGCCGTCGTTCGAGCGCGACGTGGTGCGGCCGAACGTGACCGGCCGCTTCCTCGACATGCTGATGGCTTCGTCGAAGCACCCGGCGATGCTGTTCTATCTCGACAACTACAACTCCATCGGACCGAACTCGAAAGTCGGCAAGGATCCCTCGCTGCGCGCGAGCGGCGGCGATCCGGCATTCGCCAACCCGCAGCACATCGGGCTCAACGAGAATCTCGCGCGCGAGATCATGGAACTGCAGACGCTAGGCGTGCGCAGCGGCTACACCCAGACCGACGTCACGAGCTTCGCGCGCGTCATCACCGGCTGGACGATCGCGCGCGCGCCGCGGGTGAAGCCGATCCAGCTCGTGCTCGGGGGCCGCCTCAATGCCAAGGGCCTGTTCGAGTTCGACGACGAGGAGCACGAGCCCGGGCCGCAGACGATCATGGGCAAGACCTATCTCCAGACCGGCGTCGACCAGGGCGAAGCGGTGCTGGCCGATCTTGCGCACCACCCGGCAACGGCACATTTCATCTCGACCAAGCTCGCGCGCCACTTCATCGCCGACGATCCGCCGCCGGCCGTCGTGGAACGCATGTCCAAGACCTTTCTCGCGACCGAGGGCGATCTCCGCGCGGTCTGCTCGGAGCTCGTGCGCAGCCCAGAGGCGTTCGATCCCGTGCCGCGCAAGTTCAAGGCGCCGGACGACTATGTGATCTCCGCGGCGCGGGCGCTGCCGGCGCTCCAGGTCGATGCCGGCGCGTTGCTGCGCGCCTACAGCAGCATGGGCCAGACACCCTACAATCCCCCGGGGCCGAACGGGTGGCCGGACGTCCAGGCCGAGTGGCTCGGCGCCGACTCGGTGTGGAAGCGGTTCGAATGGGCCAACCAGACGGCACAGAGCGTCGCCAGCACGACGATGAATCCGGGTGCGCTGGCGCAGGATGTGCTCGGCCCCATGCTGTCGCAGGCGACGTCCGAGGCGATCGCGCGCGCCGAAAGCCCGGCACAGGGGCTCACGCTGCTGCTCGCCTCCGCCGAATTCCAGAGGAGATGACCGATGGTGACGCGCAGACGGACGCTCGGCCTCATCGGCGCCGCCGGCGCGACAGCCCTGGCGCTGCCGCGTCTTTCGCTGGCCGCGCCGGAGACGGACAAGCGCTTCGTCGTCGTCCTCCTGCGCGGTGCGATGGACGGTCTCTCGGCCGCGCCAGCGATCGGCGATCCTGACTACGAGCGGGCGCGCAACGGGCTCGCGCTCGAAAATGCGCTCAAGCTCGACGCGATGTTCGCATTGCATCCCAATCTCCCGGGAATGAAGTCCCTCTACGATGGCGGCGAGCTGATCGTCGTGCACGCCGCCGCGACGCCCTATCGCGACCGCTCGCATTTCGACGGCCAGAACCTGCTCGAGAACGGCTCGGAGCAGCCCTATGGGCTGGATACCGGCTGGCTCAACCGCGCGCTGGCGCAGATGCCGGGCAGCGGCAAGCCGCTCGGCGTCGCGCTCAACTCGCACATGCCGCTCATGATGCGCGGGCCCGCGGCGGTGACGTCGTGGGCGCCGTCGCTGCTGCCGCCGCCCGACGGCGACACCGTGCAGCGGCTCGCGGCGCTTTATGGCGAAACGGACCCGCTGCTCGCCCAAAACTTCGCCAGTGCGCAAGGCGCGAACAGCGTCGCGATGGGCAGTGGCGGCGGCGCCGGTGGCGGCTACCAGGCCTTCGTCGGCCTGATGACCGCGGCGGCGAAATTCCTCATCCAGCCCGGCGGCGAGCGCGTCGCGATGGTCGAGATCGGCGGCTGGGACACGCATGTGAACCAGGCCGGGGCCTTTTCGCCGCTCTCGACCAATCTCACCACGCTCGACAAGGGCCTTGCCGCGCTGAAGACCGGCCTGGGCGCGGCGTGGAGAGACACCGCCGTCGTGATCGTCAGCGAGTTCGGCCGCACCGTCGCGATGAACGGCACCCAGGGCACCGATCACGGCACCGCCGGCGCGGTGCTCGTGGCCGGCGGCGCGGTCAAGGGCGGACGCGTGCTCGCCGACTGGCCCGGCCTCAAGCCCGCGAGCCTCTACCAGGCGCGCGACCTGATGCCGACGACCGACTTCCGCAGCATCGCGACCGGCGTGCTGCGCGACCATATGGGGCTGCACGACGCACAGCTGGCAGCGGTGTTCCCGTCGAAATCCGCGGTCAAGCCGAAGGACGGGCTTATTCGCGCCTGAACTTCGGCTCGCGCTTTTCCGCAAAGGCGGCGAGCGCTTCCCGGTGGTCGGCGCTTCGGCTCAGGACCGCGAGTTCCTTCGCATTTACGGCGGCCGCCTCTTGCGGCGACAGATCGGGCGCCAGCGCCGCGGTGCGCTTGACGGCCTCGACCGAGAGCGGCGCGCGGCTGGCGATGCGCTCGGCAAGCTTGACCGCTTCCGCCATCAGCTGGCCGGGTTCGTGCACGGCCGTGACGAGGCCGAACTCGCGCGCGGTCGCGGCGTCGTGCGGCGATCCCGTCAGGAGCATGTGCTTGGCGCGGGCGACGCCGATCAGCCGCGGCAGGCGGTAGGCAGACGCCATCAGGCCGACATTGACGCCGGCGCAGACGAAGGAGGCGGCGGTCGAGGCGATGCGGATATCGCAGACGCTCGCGAGCTCGAGCCCGCCGCCGAGACAGTGGCCGTTGACCGCGGCGACCACCGGAATGCGGAAATGCTCGATACGGTCGAGGACGCGGCCGAACTCGCCGAAATGCGCGCCGCTGCCGGCCTTGTTGGCCTCGGCCTGCTCCTTGAGATCGTCGCCCGAGCAGAAGGCGCGGCCGCGGCCGGTGAGCACGACGCAGCGGATGTCCTTGTCGGCGTCGATCGCGTCGAGGCGGGCGAGCAGCGCGGCGCGCGGCGCACGGCCGAGCGCATTCATCGGCGGATTGTCGATCTCGAGCAGGGCGACATGGGCTGACGGCGCGGACGCGTGAATGGTCATGGCATCCACTTCGGAGCGGGGCGATTCATGCCGCGAGGCCCCGGCCTTCGAGCAACGCGTCGATCCTGGGATCGCGGCCGCGGAAGAGGCGATAGGCCTCGGCGAAGTCGCGCGTGCCGCCGGCCGAATAGATGAAGTCGTGGAGCCGCTTGGCGGTAGCCGGATCGAAGGCATCCTTCTTCTCCTCGAAGGCCCGGAAGCCGTCGGCGTCGAGGACCTCCGACCACATGTAGGAGTAGTAGCCGGCGGAATAGCCGTCGCCCGCGAAGACATGCAGGAAATGCGGGCTCGCATGCCGCATCGCGATCTCCTTCGGCATCCCGATGCGGTCGAGCGTCGCCTGCTGGAATTTCGGCGCTTCGAGCGCGCCGGGCTCTTCCAGCGTGTGGTAGTCGAGATCGACGAAGGCCGAGGCGAGGAATTCCACCGTGGCGAAGCCCTTGTTGAAGTTGCGCGCCGCCTTGAGCTTGTCGATCAGCGATTTCGGGATCGGCTTGCCGGTCTCGGCATGGATCGCGAAGCGCTCGAGCGTCTCGGGCACCTCCATCCAGTGCTCGTAGATCTGCGACGGCAGCTCGACGAAGTCGGTCGCGACATTGGTTCCGGACAGGCGCGGGAAGCGCACCTGGCTGAGCAGGCCGTGCAGGGCGTGGCCGAATTCGTGGAACAGCGTCTTGGCTTCGTCGAACGAAAGCAGCGCCGGCTCGCTCTTGTTGAAGTTGCAGTTGTTGACGACCAGCGGCGTCACCGGCTTCGTCAGGTTTTCCTGTTCGCGGAATGAGCTCATCCAGGCGCCGCCGCGCTTGGACGGCCGCGCGAAGTAGTCGCCGTAGAAGAGGCCGACATGCGCCCCGTTGCGCGTCACTTCCCAGACACGGACGTCCGGGTGATAGACCGGGACGTCGTGCCGCTCGGCGAAGTCGAGGCCGAACAGCCGATGCGCGGTGTCGAATGCCGCCGCGATCATCTTCTCGAGCTGGAAGTAGGGCATCACCTCGGCTTCGTCGAGGTCGTAGCGCTCCTTGCGCAGCTTCTCGGCGTAGTAGCGCCAGTCCCAGGCGGCGAGCTCGAAATTGCCGCCATGCTCGGCGACGGCGGCCTGGAGCGCGTCGCGCTCCTCGAGGGCGCGGCGCCGCGCCGGCGCCCACACCTCGTCGAGCAGCTTGCGCGCGTTCTCCGGCGACTTCGCCATCTTGTCGGCGAGCTTGTAGTGCGCGAAGGTCGGATAGCCGAGAAGATGGGCGCGCTCGGCGCGCAGCCGCACCATCTCGCCGATCAGCTTCCCGTTGTTGTGGGCGTTGGGGTTGTCGCCGCGCGACACCCAGGCCTTGAACAGCTTCTCGCGCAGCTCGCGCTTGTCTGCGAAGGAGAGGATCGGCTCGACGCTGGAGCGCGAGGTCGTCACCGCATAGGGCGCGTCGACGCCGCGTTCCTTCGCGGTCTCGGCCGCCGCCTCGCGCGCGAAATCCGGCACGCCGGCCATGTCCGCTTCCTGGAGCGGCAGGACGTAGGCCTGCTCGTCGGCGAGCACGTTCTGGCCGAATTCGGTGCCGAGGCTCGCCAGCTTCTCGATGATCGCGGCGAGGCGCTCCTTGCTCGCGCCTTCGAGCTTCGCGCCGGCACGGACGAAATCGAGGTGGTAGCGTTCGAGCACGCGCAGCTGCTCGGCATCGAGGCCCACTTCGTTCTGCCTGAGCGTGTCGATGCGCCGGAAGAGCGCGGCGTTCATGTAGATGTCGTTCCAGTGCCGCGCCATCACCGGCGCCATTTCGCGCTCGATCGCCTCGATCGCGTCGTTGGTGTGGGACGAGGCGAGGTTGTGGAACACCGCCTCGACCCTGCTCAGCAGCCGGCCACAGTCCTCGAGCGCCACGATGGTGTTCTCGAAGCTCGGTGCCGCCGGGTTGGCCGCGATGGCCGCGATCTCGGCCGCATGCTCTGCGATCGCCCGGTCATAGGCGGGGCGGAAATGCTCCGGCCGGATGCGGTCGAAGGGCGGGGCGCCGAAGGGCGTGTCCCAGGTCTCGAAGAACGGATTTTCGGACGACATGTGAGCCATGGCTGGAACGCCTCTTATCCTAACAAGGGGGGCCGAACGGCAACAATGAGACCGCAATGCCACAGGGATGAACGATCCTCCGGTCACGCTTGCGTCAGCGGCCTTAACAAGTCCACACGATGTGCTAGGGAACTGCCGACACCCCCGGGCTGGACGGACATGAAAACCACGCGGATCGCTGCACTCGCCCTGATGATGACGGCCTGCGGCGCCGTGCTGGCCGCGGCGCGGCCGGCGGAGGCTCCGGCGCCCGCCGCGGCGCCGGCCGATGCCGCCTACATGTGGGACCTCACGGACCTCTATCCGTCGCCCGAGGCGTGGACCGCGGAACGCGACCGCGTGAAGGCCCAGATCGAGGGCTTCGACAGGTACAAGGGCACGCTCGGCAAGAGCGCGAAGGCGATGCTCGCCGCGCTCGGCGCCTTCAGCGACGCGCAGCGCGCCGGCGCCCGGCTCGCCGCCTATGCCGGCCTCAAGGCCGACGAGGACGTGCGCATCGCCGTCAACCAGGAGCGCAACCAGCTCGCGGCCTCGCTCCAGACGCTCTTCAACGAGAAGACCGCCTGGGTGATCCCGGAGATCCTCGCGATCGGCCCCGCCAAGGTGAAGGCGTTCGAGAAGCAGGAGCCCGAGCTCGCGCACCGCTTCGACTTCTATCTCGACAACGTGCTGCGCCAGGCGCCGCACACGCTTTCCAAGGAGAGCGAAGGCGTGCTCGCCGCCGCCGGCGACGTGCTGGCGCAGCCGGACGCGATCTACAGCGTGCTGGCGAACGGCGAGGTGCCGTTCCCGCAGGTGACGCTGTCCGACGG
>Ga0335069_10004546_pt1 | contig 20498 bp, 17 predicted proteins | sample Lox_Sample_11_FD_206714 | JGI IMG/M metagenome (GOLD analysis project Ga0335069, IMG submission 206714) | Soil microbial communities from Loxahatchee National Wildlife Refuge, Florida, United States - Lox_Sample_1.1 | ecosystem: Environmental > Terrestrial > Soil > Wetlands | place: USA... | reverse complement strand
CTGCCGAACGCCAGCTTTACACCACCTACCTGGCTTCGACCTTCCGCACCTTGCGTTTCGGCATTACCGAGGCGCATGGCAAGGGAATGGCGTTCCAGTTTAACTACCTCGTCGATCACGGCGGATTTGTGCAGAACTCCGATGGCACTTTCTCCGTCGATATGAAGAAGATCAAAACCGCCGTGCGCGACCTAACCCATACGTTACTGACGCTCGAAGCCAACGGTGACTATGCCGCGGCGAAGAAGATGCTGGACGAGATGGTGGTCATCCGCCCAGCCACGCAGAAGCTGCTCGATCGATTGAACGACATCCCGGTCGATATCGAACCACAGTACGTCACCGCCGACGAGCTTGCGTCCGCGCCAAGCGCACCGGCCAAGCTTGATCGTCCGGCGCGACCGACCAGACGTTAGCCGAGTTCAGAAACTAGCCCCGGCCATGGCTGGCAGACGCATGCGTTGAACTCGGCGCCGACACGTGAGGCGCCGACATATGAGGTGCCGAGTAAGTGGGGCGAGCCCCGCCACGGTAGCTTGATGGCGTCCGCGAAGCCGCTGGCGCATGCACATACGCTCCAGAGTACGAATGCATCGGCGCGGATCCCGACGTGAACGACGCCGGAGCCGGATGCACCGGCCCTGTCGGGTGCGGGAACGAGGCCGGCATGGCAGCCGGCCTCACGCTTCCGTTATCAGGTGACGGATAGAGCGAACTGCTCTTCCCGGGCTTCGGCACCGGATTCGTACTCGGCGCAGGTTTCGGCGTGTTCGGCGTTACCGCCAGCCCGTTGTGGGTTGGTGCCGGAACGTGCGGAGCCGATGAAGGTGACGGCACCGTATGCGATTCCGGTACACGCACCGGACCGGACGGAGTCGGCATATTGTGAACCTCCGGTGCATGCCCCACGGACTCAGGTTGGCGATTCACCGTAGCCGCCGGCCCGGGCTGCATGATCGGATGCGGATACGACCGCTCCGGCGCAACCGTCGTGCCATTCGTATGTACCCCATTCGCATTGACCGGTGAGGTCACTGCTGCTGCTGGTGGATGCGGAACACGCGAGGGTATGCCTTCGTCAGCCACCGCCGGCTTGCCTGCAAAGGTCTGCGGTAGATGCGGCACTCCCGCCGGCACTGTTTCACGCGCCTCGTTCACGGGACCCGCACTCTGTCCAGGATGGGGATAGGTGCGCACCGGTTCATTCGTAACCCCCATGACTGGCCCGCGCGAAACATTCGGAACCGCAGCCGGACTCCCTGGCCTCATCCGCGTCACCACGGGTCGATTGAAAATTGCTGCCGGAGGCACAGGCGCCGCGTGCGCTGACGTAAAGCTCTCACCCGTCGGACGCACCGGAACCGCGCCGATCACCGAAGTTCCACGCAACGCTTGGGTTGACACTGGCACCATTCCTTCGCGCACCGGCCGCGCTCCCGTGAACGTCGCGTTCGAGACCGCTGTAATCGCACCCGGCGTGTGATTCACATAATGCAGCCCGTTCAGGTTCGTGCTGCCGTAATAATTATTGGTGATATAGGTAATGTTCGTAATGTGTGTATTCGTAACGTTAACGTTATGAAAGTACGCCCGGCTGCCGTGATACCAGGGAATGTACGGTTCACCCCATCCCAGCGGGAACCATCCCACTCCGCCGCCGATGCCGAACGAGAGCCCAACTCCCCAGCCTGCACCACCGACCCAACCCACCAGTGCCGGCGCATAGTACGGACGCACATACACCGGCCCCGGGCACCATCCCCAGTAGCTGCCAAACGATACCCAGCGGCCATAGTGATACGGCGCGAAGCCCCAGGGCGAATCGTCAACCCAGGTCCACCCCCACGGTGCGATGAACACCCAATGTCCCCAGCGATATGGCGCCCATCCAACTGCCACTCCCGCCGGCACCCACACCGGCCCATACGGCGCAACCGTCTGCCAAGTCCCGTATTGATCAAGATCGCTATATCCCACCGCGTACGGTGACACGTACTGCAACGCCGGCGACTTGTCTTCACGCTCTGCCCGCGCCATGCACCAGGTGTCGAACCCGTCCATGCCCGGAGCGTTCGTCGTCACATATTGCAGCGAGCGTCCATCGCGAAACGTCATCTGCTGTCCCGCGCTGATCTTGATCGCCGGACTATCTCCGCTCGCCGTGCCACGTCCCTTCCAGACCGTGACCACCGTCGAATCGCCAGCGTTATCCACGTCGAAACGATAGTCGCCTGCTTTCTCCACCACGAACGCCAGGTTCGGAGTATCGATCTCGTACGCTTCGCCTTTGAACAGCTTCATCACGTGCAGGTTCAGCGTGCCTTGGTCAAGCTGCAACTGCACAGCTTGGTCGGAAACATTCGCCAGCGTCAGGCTGGTGTTGCTGTCCAGGCGCGCCGTGGCGGCACCCATCTGCAATTCGGCGCGGGAATCCTTGTCAGCAAAGATGCGGTCCGAGGTAGTGAGCGGGCGGTTCATGCTCGCCTGCACCCAGTCCTTCACGCCGTTGGGCTGAATCGATACCTGACCACTGAAATAGTTAAGGCGCGCAACCCGTCCCGGCGGATCGGCGGCAAAGGCTAGACCACTCAGAAAAACGCATACCACGAGGCACAACACCTGTCGCTTCGCCATAACGCCTCCCGTGGCTGGCCGTTCCCGGAACCCTGGGCGCGCGCTCTGCGGCACGTCGTGGGGCCAGTCTCCATCCGCTAATCACAACCCCGGGCCCTGCAGCTTTGTTGCGGCCTTAACAAATCGAAACAAACAATTTAGATGCCTTTTCCAAAAAGGTAACGTTACCTTACCGCCGGACTGAACCACTTCGAGGGCACTGTCGCCGGGACATAAGAATCGAGATACGCGAATGCGTCCGCCACACTGCCTGAAAAGTGATACAACGCCCGCGTGGTCTCCTTAGCGAACCGCTGCCGGAACACATGCTCGAACAACTCCATCAGCGGATCGAAAAACCCGTTCGCATTCAGGATCACGATCGCCTTCTGGTGCTGGTGTAGTTGTTTGAGCGTCAGGATCTCCAGCAGTTCCTCCAGCGTCCCGAATCCGCCGGGCAGCACGATGAACGCATCGCCGAGCGCCTCCATCTTCGCCTTGCGCTCGCGCAAGTCGCGGGTCAGGTGCATCTCGCAGTCGTTGAAGTCAATGCCGCGCTCCACCATGTATCGCGGAATCACCCCGATTACCTTGCCGCCGTTCTCGGTCGCAGCCAGTGCCGCCGCACCCATGAGCCCAACCTTCGTTCCTCCATACACGAGTGTGTCGCCACGCTGCGCGATGGTCCGGCCAAGTTCGCTCGCGACCTCGAAGAACGCTGGATCGATGGCATCGGACGAGGAAGAGAAGACGGTGAGGTGCATGAGTCTATCTTAGCCGCAGTTACTTCCGTGCAGGAGAAACCCGGCGAACGGGCCGCGCCATGTGAGACGCGTCACCGCAACCCGACATCCTCAGTTCGACAATAGCCAGTACTCGGAGGCTTGGTGCTCCTGAGAATTTCCCAAGGAGTTTCTTATGGCAGAAGCCGTTTTGGATAGGGCAGACGCACAGGTGGCAGAATCGATCCGCAGGCTTTCGCACGCAAGCACTGCGATGGCGGAAGCCATTGACGACGGCGTGAACGTGGTCAGGCTCGCGGTGAAACGCAGCGGCGATTTGGCCGAGGAGATCATGGACGACACCAGCCAGCGTGTGAAGCGGCACCCCGTGGAAACACTAGTGGGAGTGCTGACGGTGGGATTTGTGGCCGGGGCGTTGGTCGGTTGGTTATTCTCGAGAAAGTAAATCGCACGTTGAAAAAGCCGGTGGAATCAGCTCGCGCGGGAACTGGTCACCGGCTGTTCGGGTTGGAGGGATCCACAAATAAGCAAGTTGATTCAAGCACGTCCGACAGACTTGCGAACTGAACCTTGCCATTGGTGTAGAACTACAAGCCTGCGTGGGAGGGACAGCGCTCTAGACAGGAATCGCGCGCGCCTTTCGTGTAGAATAACCGTGTCGGGACGTGGCTCAGCCTGGTAGAGCACTCGCTTGGGGTGCGAGGGGTCGGCAGTTCAAATCTGCCCGTCCCGACCAATAAAAGTAACCATTAGCAGTCAGCCATCAGCACTCAACCTCTATGCTGCCGACTGCGAGCAGCCCAAATCTTGGTCGACAGAAGCAGCCCAACCCAAAGCAGGGAGAGACTTGACGGCTCGGGTGTCGGAGCGGTCAGGTTGGGGCTGTACTCGAAGGTGAAGTAGTCTGAGAGTGAGAATGACGCCAAACCCTCCGCCTGCATCTCGGCGTCAAAGGCAGCTTGATCGAACTCGAATGCAGGATCAGCCACTGCCAGGCAAGAGGAAGTGAACCCTGCGTCTCCTCCTCCTGCTGAGCAGCCTACCTCCTCATGGGCGAAATAGGCTATTCCCACAGGGACTTGGGCGGACAACGATTTGTTCTGCGGTAAGTCTTGTTTGCCCGACGGACCGACGACCCAGCCATAGGCGTACGAATTGTTGCCCTGTATTTCGGTTTGGAAATAGACTGCGACCGGGACCGTGCTGACTGGGACAGGAGGCGAGCTGGTTTGATCGATTGCGACAGAGTACTCGAGAGCGGCAACGCCAGTAAAGATCGCGTCCGTGCCAGGAGGCCCCGAGAACTCCACTTCTCCCTGGACGGATACGGCCGGAGTTTCACATGGAAGGGCCGTGCAGGGCGCATTATTCATGTTTTCCTGGGTAAGGCCCACTATTTGATAGCTCAATACAGTACCACCCGACGAACTGTAAAACGAAAAGTCACAAGGAAGTTGGGCGCTACTCTTTAGAGTGGAAGAACTCACCGGCGTACTTCCGGCAATGTCCTCCTGACCACCACAGTTGGAATTCAAATACCCGGCTGCCGCAGTCAACCCGATTGTGCTGGCCCGCAGCGACCCAGTGAAAAACAGAAGAAGAAGGAAGATACTTGCGCAGAGTAAAGATTTCAGCACGGATTCCTCCTCAGAGACCCCAAAAAACCAACCCGCGCTCGTGTGTGCGTTAACCCAGGGTCTGAAACGAAACCGCAGTGCCCCGGCACGGTCAAGACTACATAGGATGGACTCCTTATCACTAAGCGAAAACATTGTCTGTGATGACCGTCATGGTTGTCCGTGATACGAGCACAGCCCCATGTGGTTCGGAACCACCAAACACTGCTGCCAAGTAAGCCGGATGTCGTGTGGTTGAAAACTTTGAATGGACCAAGGAACCCTCTGGCTCTAACGATGGCGGCAGCATTGGAGACGAGTCATGGTGTAGCTGTGTTTTGTTCGGACGGCACGTTCTCGCTGGCTGCCCTAATTTACTTACCCATGTGTCTTCCGGAAGGCGAAGGACTCACCATGGTGTAGTTCCATGGCCGCCAAAGTCTTTTGGGTCACTGATTAACAATTTCGTGTGGCCGATCGTCTCCCAGTTGGGCAAATTCGCTGCTTCTGGGTACATTTCCTGTTTAATCGGAATTATTAGGCATGGATTTCAGCATCGCTTTTGGCTAGATCCCCTTCGGCGCTACTTCAACGTTTTGAAACGCGGGCAGGCTGGATCCAAGTTCGAAAATCTGCCCCTCCCGACCATTCAAGATTCTTCCTCGCTCTCACCGCCTACTTGCAACCCTTCTCTTCGAAGCACAGATTCGCACTGAAAAACTTCATCACATGATTTTGGAAGCGGTCGGCCACCTTGCTGGTGTGTGTGCCGGAGTAGACCTCAAATCCATTCGCGATTCCATATTTATCGAGGACGTCGTGCAGTTTGGCAGTGTCGGTTCGTAAGCCATCCTGGTCGCCGACATCGATCGAGATCGCCTTGTACTCGCGCAGACTGTCGATGTACTGATCGATGAACGCCAGCGGCGCGTTGGCGGTCCATTTCGCCAAAATCTCGGGCTGCGGAACTCCATCTTTTGTCGGCAGGTCGAGGTAGAGCGGCGGGTTCTTAGGGTCGGGAGACCAGGCCGCCGCGGTCGCCAGTTGCGCCCGCGCAAAGAACGGCAGGTTGGCGGACTCCGCTGGTGTCTTCACCGCCTCTAGTTGCTTCGCCATTTCTGCAGGTGGCGCCGGCCGCTCCGACAGGCAGCAGGGGCTCATGATGTAGAGGCTGCCAAACACATCGGAGTGCTTCATGCCAATGCGAGTGGCGCCGTATCCGCCCATTGAGTGACCGACTAGCCCGCGGCTCTGCCGATTGGGGATGGTGCGGTAGTGAGCGTCGATGTAACCGACGACATCATGCCAGATGAATTTCTCGAAGTCACCAGTGGTTACCGAACTCGAGTACATCGATCCGTTGTGCAGCGTCTTCGAGTCGGGCAGCACGACAATCATCTCTTTCGCGCCCTGCGCGAACGCGCCTTCGATCGTCTGCGGCACATGGATCTCGTGCGTCCATTGTTCAGCGCCGATGGAGTATCCGTGTAAGGCATAGACCACCGGATAGCGCCGCGATTTGTTGGTAGCGTAACTGGGCGGCAGGAAGACGAAAACATCGCGATCGACGGCATCGCCTTCGAGATTGCCTTCGAGTGCCTCGCCATGGATTTTGATGTGCTCCACGGCGACGGGCTTCGCGCCGGGAACCGGCGGGGGAACATCGGTTTGGACCTGGGCGAAAAGTCGAGGGGTTACGATGATGGCTAGCGACAACGTTATGGAGCAAAGTAACGTTTTGGGTTTCATGGGTGCTGTCGAATTCGGTCCTGAGTAATCGTTTACTGAAGTTTTGAGTTTCAGCGACCCGTAATAGTGCTACATTGTTTCGCGATTATGCAAGTTGGTTTCCAGTGCTTCAGCAAACGTTTGCTGAAACATCCCGACCATCTGATTCATCCCTGAAAGCGAGGCCGCTGTGCGTTCAGACTTCCTCAAAGCTATCATCTGTTCACTGATTGCGTTGAGTACTTGTGCGTGGGGACAGCAAAGCAACTCATGCGCCAATCTCCTCAGCTTCAAGGCGCCTGGTGTGGAGATCACCAAAGCTACGCCGATCGCAGCCGGAACGACGGAACCGAATCCTTATGGACCGGGGCACAGTGCACCCATTCCCGCGTATTGCCGGGTTGAAGGCGTGATCAATCGGCGCACTGGAGTCGGTGGCGAAGAGTTCGGGATCAGGTTTGCCCTCGCGCTGCCGGAGAAGTGGAATGGCGACTTCCTGATGCAAGGCGGTGGGGGCGGCAACGGCATTGTGTATCCTCCGCTCGGGTTGAACGCCGCAGGCGAAACGCCCGCGTTAATGCGCGGCTTTGCCGTGGTCAGCAACGACACGGGCCACAAGAGTCATAGTGGCGCTTTCGACTTTGGCTTCATGAAAGATCAGCAGGCCTATCTCGACTTCGCCTACCTCGCCAACCCCCAGGTGGCCACGCTCTCCAAGCAACTGATTGCCCAGTTTTACGGCAAGCCCGCCGCCTATTCGTACTTCTCAGGATGCTCCACCGGTGGCCGCGAAGGCATGGTTTTGTCGCAGCGCTATCCAACCGCGTTTAACGGAATCCTTTCCGGCGATCCGGCGATGCGCACCGGATTGTCGAACCTGGCCATAGGACAGTGGATTCCCATCGCGTTCAACCAGATTGCGCCGAAAGACCCTACCGGTAAACCAATCATCGCGCAGGCCATCACGGACAGTGATCGCAAGCTGTTCGCGGACGCGCTGCTGAAGCAGTGCGACGCGAGAGATGGAGTAACTGACGGATTGATCTCCGATCCACTCGGCTGCGATTTTGATCCCGCGATGCTGGCGTGCAAAGACGGCAAGACCGATGGTTGTTTGGACCCTAAGAAAGTGGCCGCGATCAAGAAGGCCATTGGCGGTCCGAAGACTTCAGAAGGAGTTCAGGTCTATCCTCCGTTTCTCTACGACACTGGCCTGACGGCGACAACCGGAATTCGCGGCATCCTCCTGCCGGGCAACGGTATCTTCGGACCCCCACCAACTGCGATGGAGATCGATGTCGAAAAAGAAGCGTTGAAAGACGTGCAGCCGCTGGTCGACTCCATGTCGACGAACCTAACGACATTTTCCGCGAACGGCGGCAAGCTGATTTTCTATCACGGCGACAGCGATCCGTGGTTCTCGCCGCTCGACACGTTCGGTTATTACAAAGACATGGTTGAGGCGAACGGTGGTCTCGACACGGTTTCAAAGTGGAGCCAGTTCTACTTCGTCCCGGGAATGAGCCACTGTGGCGGCGGATCGGCGCTCGACCAGTTCGACCTTCTTGGCGCGATGGTCAACTGGGTGGAGAAGGGAATTGCGCCTGCTTCGATTATTGCCACCGGCAAGACTTTCCCTGGTCGCAGTCGTCCCCTGTGTGCTTATCCGAAGCATGCGCAATATAAAGGACAGGGCGACACCGAAGACGCGAAGAACTTCGAATGTCGCTGAACGCAGTACGAACGGAGAGGCGATTAAACGGAATGCGGTCCGTCGGGATCACAGTTCTCTTTCTGCTAGCGGCAACCCTGTTGTTACCGGCCCAGCAGAGCGTCACGATCGCCGTTGACGTCTCCAAGTCGATGGGGCACTTCGATCCCGTTTGGGCTTGGGTTGGGCACGATGAACCCAACTACACCTATAGCAAGGAAGGGCAATATCTTCTTACCGAGTTGTCGCAGCTCAGTTCTTCCCCAGTGCACGATCGCACGCACAATCTGCTCACCACAGGTGACGGCACCCCCTGGTTGAAGTGGGGATCGACGAATGCGCTCACCCGAGATCAGTCCGGCAAACCGGTCTATGACTGGACCATCATCGACAAGATCTTCGACACCTACAAAGCCACTGGCGTAACTCCGTTTGTCGAGATCGGCTTCATGCCCGAAGCCCTCTCCACTCATCCTCAACCTTACGAACATCATTGGCCCAAGAGCTTCGACACGGGATGGGCCTATCCGCCGAAGAATTACGACGAATGGTCCGACCTCGTCTATCACTGGGCCCGTCACATGGTGGATCGCTACGGCTCGAACGAAGTCGCCAAATGGGAGTGGGAAGTTTGGAACGAGCCCGACATCATGTACTGGCATGGGACGCCAGATGAGTACTTCAAACTCTACGATTACACCGTTGCAGCCGTCAGGCGAGCGATTCCCGATGCGCGCGTCGGTGGGCCGGCGACCACGGGTCCGGCGAATCCCAAAGCTGCCGAGTTTTTGCGGGCATTTCTTGAGCATTGCGCGAATGGCACAAACTACGCTACCGCCAACAAAGGTGCTCCGCTCGACTTCATCTCCTTCCACGCCAAAGGCAAAGCGAAGCTCGTCGATGGTCACGCGGAATTGAGCTTGGCAACGCATCTTCGCGACATCGACGCAGGATTCGCCATCATCGAGAAGTTCCCCACGTTTCGTCATCTGCCGGTGGTCCTCAGCGAGTCCGATCCCGAGCCTTGTGCCGCGTGCGATGTCGCATCGCATCCGCAGAACGAGTATCGCCTGACCTCGCAATACGCGAGTTACGAGGCAGACCTCTTGAATGGAACGCTTGCGTTAGCCGAAAAACACCACATCAACCTTCAAGGAATGATCTCGTGGGCGTTCACCTTCCCTGGGCAGCCGATGTTTGCCGGTCTTCGCGCCCTTACCACCCATGACATTGATCTTCCGCTGCTGAATGCCTTCCGCATGTTCGGCCAGATGACCGGCCAACGCGTGTCTGCCGCCAGCAGCGGCGCACTTACCGTCGACCACATTTTGCAAACGCGTGACGGGGCCCAGTCCGACGTAAATGCCATTGCCACCTACGACGGACACCGGCTGAATGTGCTGGTCTGGAACTATCACGATAATGGCGGCGACTCTCATGCGGCAAAAGTTCGCGTGCTGATCAAAGGCCTGCCCGACGATGCACGAAGGATGTTATTGGAGCACTGGCAGGTCGATCACGATCACAGCAATGCGCACACCGTTTGGCAGAACATGGGGTCGCCGCAGAGTCCCTCCCCCGCGCAGTACGAGCAGCTCAAGAATGCGGGACAATTGCAGTTGGTTGAGTCCCCGAGTTGGGTTTCGCGCACGGGAGACACGGTTGAGATTCGGTTCGTGGAACCGGCTGAAGGATTGTCGCTTCTGAACTTAACCTGGAGAAGCAAAGGCAGTCACGCAAGTAATCGTAGTTAGGAAGGCAAAAGAATGAGAGCTCTCTTAGGTCGCCGGAATTTCGGTGCCGTTTTGATTCTAGTGTTTTGTTCGTCGTTCAGCACGACCCTACACGCTCAGCTTTGGGATATACCGCCCCTGCCTCCGGTGAAGGTTGCGCCTGCGTCGGATGGCCTGACGGCGACGATCGGGAGCGAGAAGGTTCATATCTCTGTTTGCGGTGGGTCAGTGATCCATTTCGTGGCGAGCCCGGAACCTACCGAACCTGCCGCGAAGAATCAGCCATGGATGCTCGATCCCAAGGAGTCGTGCCCGGGGGCAAAATTCGAATTGTCGCAGACCCCCGAGTCCGCGGTACTCACCACCGAGACCGTAAAAGTCGAACTCTCGCTCAAATGGGGCAACGTGGAATTCCGCACCACGGCGGGCGAGAGCCTGTTGCGCGAGCGTAATTCTGTTCCGCGCACCTACGAACCGGCGGAACTGAATGGCGAAAAGACATTTCACGTCGAAGACCGATTCGCGCCCGACTTCAGCGAAGGTTTCTACGGCCTCGGACAGCACCAGAGCGGGCTGTTTAACTATCGCGGTGCAACCGTCGAACTCGCTCAGAACAATACCGACGTCGCAATCCCATTGCTGCTTTCGAGCAAGGGCTACGCGATCATGTGGAACACCGCGTCGTTGACCTACGTCGACAACCGCTTCCCCCTGGAACTGAATTTGAGTTCGCTCGCCGGGCACGCCGTCGATTACTACTTCATCTACGGTCCCGAGATGGACCAGATCATCCATCAATACCGCACCCTCACTGGACACACGCCGATGCTCCCCGAGTGGGCCTACGGGTTCTTCCAGTCGAAAGATCGCTACATTTCGCAGGATGAAGTGCTCGGCATCGCCCACCGCTATCGCCAAGACCATATTCCGCTCGACGCGATTGTCCAGGATTGGTTCTGGTGGAAAGCGGAAGGCGATCCGATCTTCAATGCGAACTTCCCCGATGTCCCCGGAGAGCTAAAACAACTGCACGATGAAAATGTCCACGCTATGCTTTCGGTCTGGGGACTGTTCGACACCAAGTCCGAAAACTTCAAGCTCATGACCGAGCAGCACCTCGACGTGCCGAACGCACATGTCTACGACGCCACCAATCCCAAAGCGCGCGACTTCTACTGGAACAATCTCGCGGGCAAGCTTTTTGCGCAAGGCTGGGACGCCTTTTGGCTCGACAGCGCGGAGCCGGAAGAATTCTGGCCCCACATGGGCGATGCCATCCTGCAAAACAAGCAGATCGCCATCGGCAATGGTGCCGAGTACACCAACATTTTCCCGCTCATGCACACGCTGGGTATCCAGGAGCACTGGAAGGCAACCACCGATCGCAAGCGGGTATTTCTGCTGACTCGGTCGGCATTTCTCGGGCAGCAACGAGTGGGCGCGACCGTTTGGTCTGGCGATGTGTACGGATCCTATTGGGGATTGCGGCACCAGGTGGCGGCGGGTCTGAATTTCGCGCTTTCCGGATACCCTTATTGGACCACCGATATCGGAGGATACTGGCCGCCGCACGACAATCCTCTCGCCGATCCGGAATTCCAGGAGCTGTACGCGCGCTGGTTTGAGTACGGAGTCTTCTGCCCGATCTTCCGCACGCATGGACATCGGCCCGCGAACGAAATATGGGCGTTCGATAAGGTTGAGCCGATCCTCATCTCCTACGACAAGCTTCGCTACCGTCTGATGCCCTACATCTATTCACTGGCCTGGAGTGTCACCAACACTGACTACACCATCCAGCGCCCGTTGGTGATGGATTGGCGCAACGATCCCCATACTCGCGACGTCGGCGACGAATTCATGTTCGGTCCGGCGCTCCTGGTGAGCCCTGTACTCGAAGCCAACTCCTCTCGCCGTACCTTATATCTGCCAAAAGCTCGTTGGTACGACTTCTGGACCGGGATATCGCTGCAGGGTGGCCGCCAAATTGACGCGAATGCGCCTTTGGATCGGATCCCTCTTTATGTGCGCGCTGGTTCGATCCTGCCGCTTGGACCAGAGATTCAGTACGCGGGTGAAAAACCGGCGGGCCCAATCGATCTCCGGATTTATCGCGGAGCCGATGGCACTCTCGATCTCTATCAAGATGCCGGCGACAGCTATGACTACGAGAAGGGGTTTTACACCATCATCCCGGTGCGGTGGACGGAGTCAACGCGAACGTTAACCATCGGAGCACGGACGGGAACCTACCCCGAGATGCCCAGGCAAGTTCAGTTCAACATTATTTGGGTGTCCTCTGGGCATGGCTCTGGCCCCTCAACCGCGCAGCCCGACAAAATCGTTGCATACACCGGAAAAGAGATTAGTGTTCAAGCTCCCTGACCACTTCTACTGTGCTCCGAACGTCCAGGTCACGCCGGAGGTTGTTCCATAGTCGCTTCCGGAGAGGGTTGGCGGTGGATTGTTGTCCCAGTTTCCGTAGAACGTGACGTTCCACTTCAGGTTGCTGAAGAGTTTCAAGTAGTACGAAACGTTGGTGTTGAAGCGTAAGCGCCCGGGCTCGGATAAGGCTGGGAAAAGATAAGCCGAAACGTCAAGGTTTGTTTTCTTGAAGCGGTAGATCTTCAGTTCGGAACCCAAGACTGCCGTAGCGAGGTTCTGGTCGGGAATGAGAACGGTCGTTGCGGAGCTGTAGTCCGTGTTCTGCCAGCCTATCCCGCCAAATAAGGTCCATGTCGAGCGATTGGAGCGCATGAGGTAGCGGCCGATTCCGCCCGCCAGCGTCGTCTGGCGATTGATATCCTGGGTAGAACTCTGGAGAATCTCGGCCAATCCTGAATAAAAGTAGTTGTTCCAACGCGCCAGGTGTTGGGAGTTCAGATCGACCTGGTTGCGAGTCGATGACGATGAACCGGTGTTGTCCGACACATTGGCCTGGTAGGAGGCTGCGGCTGACCAACGTTCACGCACATACTGGACGTTGGAATTGAAGTTGAACTGAGTGGACTGATTGCCTTTCGTATAGTTGACACCCGTGCCGATGGACCCATTGAAGCGCTGCCAGAAGTTCTCGGAGGTTTCGCTCACCGACACGATATCTCTTCGCCGCAATTCTTTCGTTTCCTTCTGCGCTTCGATTGCAAGAGTGACCGGTACCCCAGCTCGGCTCTCGATGGTCTTGATCGTTCCCGTGTAAACCGATCCGTCCTCGGTCTTCACAATGAATGGCTGCTTACTGTCGATGCGAGCGACCTTGGACCATTCGATCTTGACCGTTCCGTCGATGTAGTCCACGCTGGCGTACACCCCACCCGAGTCGACACTCTGGAGTTCGCAGGTGATTCGATCGCCATTCTTCATCACGATGACGTCGGTCTTTTCACGGGCAAACAGCAGGGAGCTACACATTAGCAAAAGCAAGATGACGATATAGCCGGCTCTCATCCGCATGAGGTCCTCGCGTTCCAGTTGTGCATACAGAGTTCCAGCGGAGTTTAAACGCGCAAGGCCGCCAGCTGAATGCGTAATTCTGCTAGGTAGAGGGTTTTGTTAAGACGGCACGAGCGACGGATTCAGGGCAGATCCATCAGGTTTACTGACCCGACCGGCTCTTTATCAACGCCGCTAAATCCTGGTGATCGATTTGAACGATGATGGACAGCAAGTCTCCGTCTTTGCGCTCCAGGACGTATGTAGCGAATGCGTCGAGAGTTTCTGTCGTGGAAGCTGCTTGCTGGAGGGTCAGCTTCCAAGCGACCTTGGCCAGCATATACCGCGAGTCGATCGCACTGGATTCAACGGACTGCAGCCGGGTTCCAGACAAACCCAGAGAAGCAAAGTGAGCTTTCATCTTGGGGATTACCTTCAGGAAATCCTCTTTCTTCACTGCCTGGCTGCCTTTCGGACCTGCAAACAAAAAGGTGTCGGCGTACAAGGTCGCGATCGTCGTCACATCTGAGGTTGCGTTTGCCTGCTCGAACTTCGCGAAAAAAGCATTGACCAGTGGATCCAAGTCGTCCCCTCCTAACGCTATAGTCCGATTGTCGGTGAAGCGAATGAAGCGCGCAGAATGCAGAGCATCGATTTCAAGATACAGGCGCCCGTGCCGTCGACTGCATCGGAAGCCATGCCTCAACCGTGGTTCCCCGCGACGGTGCGGTGTGAATTTCAAGACGTCCGCCGAGTTGGCGCACTCGTTCTTCCATGCTGATGATGCCGATCCCTGCATGAGACAGCCGTGAATGACGTGCAAAGCCCCGGCCTTTGTCGGTGACCGAGAGGTGAAGTTTGGTATTTAGGCCCTCCAATTGCACGTCGGCGCTGTCGGCGCCGCTGTGACGCTGGACGTTCCGCACGGCCTCCTGTACCACACGAAAAGCACAGCGAGAAAGCTCCGCCGTCAGAGACTCCGGAACGTTGCGAGCGGCGAAGCTAATCCGGACTCCGTGTTGTTCGGTGAACTCGGAACAGAATGACCGTACGCCTGCGACCAGGCCCAGGTACTCAAGCGTCGACGAATGTAGATTGTGCGAAAGTGAGCGCAGGTTCTCATTCACTGCGGCAACCTTTTGGCTGGCTCCGCGCAGCCGCTGCTGCGCCTGACTGGGATCCGAGTTGAGAAGACTTTCGATCGCGTGGAGTTCAACCGCGATCACTGTCAGCGACTGGTTGTAGTCATCATGCAGTTCACGCGCGATGCGGCGGCGCTCTTCTTCCTGCGCCTCAATCAAGCGGCCGCTGAAGGTCGAAAGCAGGTCCTCCGCCATCTTGTGATCGGTGACGTCGATACACGAGCCGATGTAGCCATCGAAAGAACCATCAGCACGAAACCGGGGAACGCCGGTGTCGAGAATCCAGCGATATTCGCCGTCGTGCCGGCGCAGCCGGTATTCCATACGGAAAGGCTTCCGTTCTTCAAACGCTGCCGTGTAGGTGCTAAGGCTGAATTCCATGTCGTCAGGATGAATCCCTAACGCCCAACCGTTACCCATTTCCTGTTCCACGGTGCGGCCGGTGAATTCCAGCCATCCCCGGTTGAAATAGTTGCAGAGCTTGTCTGTGCCGGACATCCAGATCATGACGGGAGCGGTGTCTGCCACAAGACGAAAGCGGGCATCGCTTTCCTGGGTGGCGCCCTTTTTTCGCGAACGCTTCACCTTCTGCATACGTGCCCCGGTCAATAAAAAGTTTGCTGACAAGTATAAAGCCGGGCTAGCTCGATGGATAGGTCCGCGAGGATGTAGCAGATTCGTTAGCGCAACGGCAGCGTGAAAGTAAAGACAGAACCCTGGCCCAGTTGGCTGACTACCCCCAGGGTGCCGCCGTGGGCTTCGACAATGACCTTGCAGATGGCGAGTCCCATGCCTGTACCGCTGGCGGTATAACGTTGGTTTCGACCGCGATAAAACTTATCGAAAATGAGCGACTGTTCCATCGGATCGATTCCAGGGCCTTGATCGGCGACGCTGATTGCCAGCATGTTCCTTTCGATACTGGCAGTGATGCGAATGGGAGTTCCAGGTTCGGAATACTTGGCTGCATTTTCGAGAAGATGACCCAGAACTTCGCGAATTCGCGTGTGATCGAGCGATACCTTGGGCAGGTTGGGTGCAATCTTGGTTTCCACCGAGTGATTCTGCAGGTAGCTTTTTCCTTCGACGGCAGCTTCGACCAGTTCTTGGATGTCCGTGGGTTGCTTTTCCAAACCGAGCATCCCGGCATCGAGTTGTGCCATTTCAGCCGCTTCGCCTACGAGGCGATTGAGACGATCGGCCTCTTCGTTGATGACGGTCAACAAATCGTTGCGCTGCGCCGCATCGAGATCAAACGGGGAAAGCAGGCTGGTGACGCTGGCCTTGATGCTGGTAAGCGGCGTGCGGAACTCGTGCGTCACCGAATCCAGCAGCGCCGAGCGAAGGCGCTCGTTCTCCTGCGAAGCGCGCGTCTTCGTCACCTCTTCCACCGCATGGGCGCGTTCGAGGGCGATCCCGATCAAACTTCCCACCGCTTCCATCGTTTCCCGCGAAAGAGTTGCCTCGACAATCGCCAGCGCCCCGGTGGTCCGGACGCCCATGCGAAGCGGGACATAGGAAACGCCATCGATAGCCGTTGGCTCGCCTCGCGCAATCGTGGCGCGCAAGGTGCCGGCGTCGAATCGCACATCGGGGCTCGAGCGGTAGATGGTTTCTTTACCCTCCACCAGCAGGCTGGCTCCCGGCAAGCCGAAAACGGAAGTCACCACTCCCGGGATGGCGTTCCGCAACTCCAGCACGTTTTGATTCGTGAGCAGCGACTGGCTGAAGGCGTAGAGGCGCTCGACTTCGAGCCGACGTTGATCCGCTTGTTCCGCCTGTCGCCGGGCACGCTCGGCCAGGTCGCTTGCCACTACCGCGGTTACCAGAAAAGCCGCCAATGCAATCCAGTTCTGCGGATCGGCGATCGTGAAGGTCCCCACCGGCGGTAGAAAGAAAAAGTTAAAGGCGGCGGTGGCGATAATGGCGATAATCGATGCGAGACGAAATCCCCAGTTCGCGGAGACTAGCAGGACCAGGACGAGGAATGAGAGCGCGACCGTGGTGGGATTAACGTGGAAGACGCGCCGATAAAAAAGGGTGACTCCGACAATCGCCGCGATCGCGATCACGTAGCGAAAGGTCACCTTACGGATTGAAGCGTGCACGGGCAGGATTGTACCCTTACGGGAAACTTATCTTACAAGGCATAGGATTGTCGAGATGCTGAAGACCCCGGAGCAATGGCTCGAGGAAGTTGCCCCATCGAAAGCGCAGGGGATCTTCAAGCTCTTCCTCGGATACGCCCCGGGCGTTGGTAAGACCTACAACATGTTGAGCGAGGCGCTGCGACGTCACAGCCGTGGCGAAGATGTCGTGGTCGGTGTGGTGGAGACTCACGGCCGCAAAGCTACCGCGGAACTCGCGGGCAAGCTGCAGCATGTCCCCAAGCGCCAGATCGAGTACAAGGGCACCCTGTTCCAGGAGATGGACGTTGATGCCATTCTGGCGCGCAAGCCGCAAATTGTCCTGGTCGACGAACTTGCCCACACCAACATCGAAGGCAGCAAGAACCGCAAACGTTACGAAGACGTGATGGAGTTGCTCGATCATAAGATCGACGTGCTCTCAACCATGAACGTGCAACACGTCGAGAGCCTTGGCCCCACGATCCTTCAGATCACGGGCGTGCAGGTTCGCGAGACCGTTCCCGACTGGGTGATGCAACGCGTGGACGAGGTGGTGCTGGCCGATGTTACGCCGCAAGCGCTGCAAAATCGCATGATGCGCGGCGATGTTTATCCCACCGAACGTGCGGAGCGAGCCCTTTCCCATTTTTTCCGTCCCGGGAACCTGATCGCACTGCGCGAACTGGCGCTTCGCCAGGTAACGCAAGTGGTCGATCGCAGCCTCGACGCCTACCTCCAGAATGAAGAGGTGCCGCAAGCCGCCACGGTGCGCGAGCGGATCGCCGTCGGGGTGAGTTCGAATCCGGCAGCCCAGTACCTGATCGCGCGCGGATCGCGCATGGCGCAGGGCATGTCCGGCGAGCTCTACGTCGTCTATATCGATTTTGGCCGCGACACCGACCCGCAAGACCAGCGTACGCTACAGGAAAACATTCGTTTTGCCGAGAATCTTGGCGCTAAGATCATCCGGGTAAAGGGCAAAAACGTGGCGGAGCAGATGGCCAAGGTCGTGCTTGAGAACCACATCACGCAAGTGATCTTCGGCCGCTCGGCGCGCACGGGATGGCAGAAGTACCTGTACCTGATGGCGATCCAGCGATTCTTGCAGGAGGCGCCGGGAGTGGATGTCCACATCGTGACGCAAGAGGTGCGGTGATGGCGGAGCATTCCAAGATTCTGGTGGTCGATGACGAGACGCAGATAACGAGAGTGTTACGGACATCGCTTTCCGTGCAGGGCTATGACATTCGGGTCGCCAACGATGGAGAAATGGCGCTCGAGATCATGAAGGACTGGGCTCCCAACCTGATCATCACCGACCTCGCAATGCCCAACGTGAACGGCATTCAGCTTTGCCGGACGGTGCGCGCAACCTCGGAAGTGCCTATCATCGTGCTCTCAGTCCGAGGGCAAGAGCAGCAGAAGATCGAAGCGCTCGATGCCGGCGCCGACGATTACGTCACCAAGCCATTCAGCATGAATGAACTCCTGGCACGCGTGCGGGCGAACCTAAGGCGTGCTCCGAAGGCGGAAGCGGCGGTCCAGGAGTTGATCGAGATTGGCGACTTCAGCATCGACCTCGCCACCAGAGTGGTACGCGTAAAGGGGCACGAAGTCCGCCTGACACCGAAAGAGTTCGAACTTTTGCTTTATATGGCGCAGCACCCCCATCGCGTGATTCCGCACCGGTCGTTATTGGCCGCAATTTGGGGCGGCACCAGCACCGAGCAGCCTGAGTATCTTCGTGTTTTCGTCGGGCAGCTGCGCAAGAAGATCGAGGCCAATCCGGCCGAACCGCGCTATCTGCTTACCGACCGCTGGGTGGGCTACCGCTTCGAACCCGGCGACTAAGTCTCGTATTCCGACACAATTTACGAACATTTTATTCGCACTTTAGCCGCACCTTATTGGCCGCGGAGTCCAATCGAAGTGTAGTTGGAAAGGTGCGCAAATGATTCCCTTCGGCTTATTTCTCGGGATTTGCTCAGGCGGCTTGGTGTTCATGCTGTATTTCCTGGCGGGTTTCTGGCGCGACGGTCGGCGCAAACACGGGGCCACTGAGAATTCGGCTATCCACATTCCAGGCGTGCCGGTGTCCACCCCACGCAAACCGCATCCATTTCCGGTGTTCTTGCGAAGCCGCACGACCCGGAAGACTCTGATCGAAGATGCTGGGCAGGGGACAACTTCCGTCGACAAGTGGCAGCTGCTGGTGAATCAGGAAACGCCACGGGTGAGAAGGGCTCGGTGAATCTCGGTGGAATGCGAATCGTTGTTCAATCCATCTTTGCATATTGGCAACAACGGCGCTGAAACGCGAAATGATCGCGAGAAACTGAACGCCGGCGACTTCAGCGTCGATCTCACGCAGCGGCGAGTCAAGATTCGTAACCACGAGATCCACCTTACGGCTGATGAGTTCGAACTGCTGGTCTTTCTGCTCAAACATCCGAAAAAAGTTGTGACGTCCCAAACCATGCTCTCCACCCACTGGGAGGGCGGTCGCGTGCACCAGGCACGCTTCATGCAAGTATTGCTTTCCCTCCAAAAGAAGCTCGATGCCGCCAATGTGGGGGTTCACTACATCCGCACGGAACCGCTGGTGGTGTATCGATTTGATCCGCAGGGCTAAAGCGGAGCCCGATTGTTCTTAATGATCTTTTTATGCCGGTTTTAGTTCCGGCTTACGGCCCTTCGTATCGAATGAGTGCTGGAGGATGTACTTCATGTGGGATGCATTGTTCGTGGCGATCACGATCCTCTTCTTCGTCGTCTCGATTAGTTACGTTCACTTCTGTGAGCGGGTGAAGTAGGAGGCGAAATGGAAACCCAATCGTTAGTCATGCTTCTGGTCTGCGCGCTCACGGGCGTGTACCTGTTCTACGCGTTGTTGCGTCCGGAGAAATTCTGAAATGACGCTGAATGGCTGGCTGCAAATCTTCATATTCCTGGCGCTCATCCTGGCGGTAACCAAGCCGATGGGCATCTTCATGACGCACGTCTTCAATCGCGAGAAGACGTTCCTCGATCCGGTGCTGCGCCCAATTGAACGCCTGCTGTACAAGCTGACCCGCGTAGACGAGAAGCACGAGATGCGCTGGACGGAGTACGCGGTCTCGATGCTGTTGTTTAGCGGCGTGTCGATGCTGCTGCTGTATGCGATACAGCGGTGGCAACTGCACCTGCCGTGGAACCCGCAGAAGTTCGCCGGCGTAACGCCGGAGCACCTGGCGTTCAACACGGCAGCGTCCTTCACGACGAATACCAACTGGCAGGTCTATTCGGGTGAAAACACGATGAGCTACTTCACCCAGATGGTCGGGTTGGCATACCACAACTTCGTATCGGCGGCCGTTGGCATCGCGCTGGCGATCGCATTCATTCGTGGCATTGCGCGTCGGCAGATGGAAACCATCGGCAATTTCTGGGTGGACCTAGTCCGTGGCTGCCTGTGGGTGCTGCTGCCGGTCTGCATCGTGGGCGCGCTGGCGCTGGTGTCGCAAGGAGTGGTGCAGAATTTGCGACCGTATGACACGGCAAAGATCATCGAGCCGCAGCAGGTGCCGAAGGTAGATGCGAATGGAAAGCCAGTGCTCGGTCCGGATGGCAAGCAGGTGATGGACACGGTCACCGACCAGGTGATCGCGCAAG